>Ga0182742_1000347_pt1 | contig 78892 bp, 71 predicted proteins | sample eDN5th37CBELigMG_FD_128880 | JGI IMG/M metagenome (GOLD analysis project Ga0182742, IMG submission 128880) | Enriched Miracle-Growth compost microbial communities from Emeryville, California, USA - eDNA 5th pass 37_C BE-Lig MG (version 2)... ...
AGACCAGGCACTCCCTGTAGAGCTGCAGGCCGAGCGACACCGGATCGAGCGCTGCCTCCACGCCGATACCGGTCATCCGAAGGAAGCGGGGGTGCCAGTCGTCGGCGTCCCCGCTTTCGGCTGCGAGGTGCAGGGCCGTGCTCACGGCAAGAATATCAGAAAGTGCTCCGGAGCCAGGCGCCGAAAAGACGCCGCGACGCCAAGCCAAGTCACCGGTCCTCGATATGTCGCCGAGCGGCACCGCCACGAGCTCGGCCTCGTCGCGGCCACGATCTAGGATCATGTCGAGCATCGCCGGCGCAGCGAACAGCCCGACCTCGTTGAACGCCTTGTCGGCCAGCTCCTTGCCGGCCCGCAGCGCGGCCTCGGTCACGCCTATACGCCGGAAGGGCATTGCCGCGTCAGAGCTCCAACCCCCGCTGACCCACCAGTAGAGACGGAGCTCGCGCTCGAGGCGGCCGACATAGGCGAGCACGGCGTTGTCGTTGACCGCTGCGGCCAAGGCTCCGGCCTCCGCATACTTGCCCAGCTCCGCCAAAGCCTTCACTACATACGGCGAAGCTTGGCTGAAGTAGTTCGCGCTTTGGCCCGGGATCGCTTCCAGCGCCTCGGCAAACGCCTTCGGCTGCTTGCTGTAGGTCCGGTTGCTGGGCGCACCCGTGCTGGAGCCTTGGACAACGGCCAGCATCCTCTCGGCCTCGCCGACCAGTCCGTCGTGGTCCGTCGGCCGCCTGAGCCCACCGGCGGCGGCGGTCACGACGGCCAGCGCGACGACCCCGCTCTGATCGCCCTCCTCCTCGATCGCGCGGTCGAGGATGGCGCCCGCGAGCAGTCCGGCCTCCACGTCGTCCGGCTGGACGTCGAAGGTCGGGTCCTCGTCCTGCATGTTCGTCAGGAAGCCTGCGGACGCCGCCGGCTGCCCAAGGCCGAACGCGCGACGGACGAGCGGGAGAACGTCCGACCGCTCGATCGCTGCCGCAACCGCCGTTACGCCCTTAGCGCGGCGCTCGATAAGCTCGGCCTCAGTCGAGAGGCCCAGCCGGCCGTACAGCAACCCAAGTCGCTTGATTGAACTCATCTACCAGCCTCCGCTTTGCCTATCAGTCTCTCGAGGCTGTCGGTCTTGCCGCTCGCCCGCGCGCGCTTGAGCGCGGTCTTGTAGCGCTCAAGTTCCGTCATCCCCTTGTCGCCCGGCTCGGAGAGCCGCAGCTTACCGACAATCTCGGTCTTCTGGGACGGCGCGAGGCGGAAGAACCGGTACATCGTGGTGCGGAAGTTCGGATCCTCGTTCAAGGCCGCGTCCAATTCCTGCGCTGCGTCATACTGGTGGTCGCCATTGTCCTCGATTTCCGCTCGCAGAGATAGCTCCAAACCTTCTCCCGGCTCCGTGGTGCCCACCGTCGCGGACGCAGGCGGCGCGGCCACGGCGTCCGCATCCACTTCCGCGAGTGTTTCGCCGCCCGCGAGATCCCCGAAGATGGCGGCAACCCTGGCCGCGACGGTAGCCACCGACCCCTTCCGCGACGGATTGGGGAACAGAGGGACGCCCGCAATGCCCCCCTCCTCGTCATTCGGCGCGACGAGGACGGGATGAACCATCTCCTCGCCGTAGCGGGCCTCTAGCACCTCCCGGAGCTTCAGGGTCACCTGGCGGAGGGACATGTCGTCGCCGAACGACCCCTCCCCTTCGCCGAGCACCGCGAGCAGGCCGTCGGTGAACTGCGTAACCGAATCCTTCCCCTTCGCACTGGCGATCGACGATTTATCAGCCGAGCACAGCGCGGCCACGCCGCGCGTTGCGACCTCCTCCGGCCATACCCTGAGGATCTGCCCCACTTGACGCTCGATGACTTCGCCATGGTCGGCCATCAGATCTCTTACCGACGCGGCGGCAAAGCAGGCGTCCAGCAGATAATATCGCCGGAGCGGTCTGGCCTCGCGCTTGAGCATGTCGTTCAGGCCGCTCAGCGCGGCGCTTGTCGCCGCCTTGTCGTCCCGGTCGGTATGGTTGATCGTCAGCAGGTGGTCATCGCTGTTAGGCTTGAACCATCCGTGGCCTACGTAGTGAACGATGACGTTCTCGGCGGGCTTACCCGTCGCCCGGCCGTCCTCGAGGCGCCCGCGGAGCCATGTCCGGGCCGCCAGGAGCTGATCCGGCCACGACCGGTCATCGTCGAACAGGTCCAGGTGGTCGGCCGCCCCGACAATGCCGCCGTCGGCGTCCATCAGGATTCCGGAAAGCGATCGGCTGCTGGGTCCGAAGGCCTCGTGTACGAGGTGGGGCGATGACGGATAGCGGTCGCCGCCGAACGACATCATGAGTGTGCGCATGCAGGAGGTCGGGGGCTACTTCGACTTCTCGAGGGCCAGTTTCGCCAGTTCGAACTTCTGATCCGCCGACAGCCCGCTCTGGATCACGATCTCGTCCTTGCCGTGTTTGATCCTCAGCGCCGGTTCGCCGCGCTTCCGGATCCAGTCTGCGATGCCGCGCGCGATGGATGCCGCCGAAGCCGTGCCGAGGACCATCACCACGATGGACCCCAGCTCCATCGCGTCCGGCGACGCCCTCTCGATGATGACGCTCCCGGTCCCGTCCAGCTCCCGCAGGCGTTCGGCGAGATCGTCGGCAAGCTGCCCGGCGGCGGCGGCCCCGGCATCCGGGAACTGAATTTCGATGTGCTCAGTCAAAGTCGCAGCCCTCCCCCATGGACGATCCCCCGAGGCATCATGGCGAGGCTCGGCGATCCGTACAATAGCCCCGACGATTCCGTGATTGGTCTATCGCCCAGATTGCCGTGGGAATTACGACAGTCCCGACACCTCAATTCCACGACGCCACGTCATAAAGCCCACTCATCGGGCATTGAAGCGAGCGACGACTTGCAACTGTAGGCCGCGCCCTGTCCTCAAGGTCTCGATCTTCGTCGCCGATGGCACCCCAAGGCGCGTTTTTGATCCAAGACGCACGATCCACTGGACATGAGCAGAGAGGCCTTCGGGATCCCGCCCTTCTGCAAGCGGCGTCGCTTGAACAAGCGGCGGCTTTCATGATGAGCTTGCGAACAGCTGAACGACCGAGATGAGGGCGCGCAGCTGACGGATCATAAATGGGCGTCTGCGGACTAGGAATACGACCGGCGCCTGTAAGATATGGGAGCCAGATAGCTCTCGACCCGTTCACTGTGGGATGACTGCCCTTCTTCGCACCGCCTTGCTCGCCTGCTCAAGCTGCGCGACACTCGCGGCTTGTGACCCGTCAGACGAAAGGGGGAGCAAAGCCGCGATCTCGGACGAGGAGGAGAGCGCGTTTGTCACATCTCTGCGTAAAATCGAAGGTTTCTGGCTCATCGTGCGGTTCGAGGATTTCGAGCCATCATGGCGGAATGGCACACCTTGGCGGAGCGCCTATCTCCAAATCGACGATGGCTGGATAACCTACAGCATCGGTTGCAATCGGTCGGGCAATTCAGCCTCTCTCGGATCGGACGGAATCCTGCGCGACACTGATGACGGCTCGCGAATGCAGACGATGCAAGGATGCGGGCCTGACCGCGAAGCACGTGACAGGCGCTTCTTCGCTTTTTTTGCGAGCAATCCGGAAGTACGCAGAGCCGGCACGGGGCGCGTCTTGCTGAAGAGCGACGCAGGCGAGTTGGTACTCATCCGGCCGGAACTCTGGCGCCAGACTCACAAACCGGATCTCTCGGAGATCGAAGGGCGTTGGGTGCCGCAGATGTCGACCAACTATGATGGTTGGGAGTCTTGGGGGTTCGGCATCGGCGAGAACCCCGGCGTCGTTACCATCGAGCGCAGCCGCGTGCGCTGGTCGCAATGTTCCGACCTGCCGATCGCGATACGCTGGACCGCCGATGCGCGGCTCGCGGCGAGAGATGCGATCGATGCCAACGATTGCCCCGCCGTCGCTCGTGCCACGAAGAATGGGCCCGGCGCGATAATGAGGACGCTAACAGCCAGTCCTGCGGTGATACGCACCGGAGTGGACTGGATCGCACTAGTTGATGGGGCGGGCGAGAAGGGCCGCCGGCTCGACCTCCAGGCGGAGGAAAGCGTTCTCAACCCGCCTCCTCCCCCGCCTATGCCAGAAGGGCACTTTCCGCCTCCGCCGCCACCTCCCCCGCGCAGCTAAAGCAGAGCTGCGCTGGCGTTGGATGGGCCCCCAATGAGATGCGAGCTTAGCCTCCAACCCCTTTCAGCCATCCAACCCTTTCCGGAATCGCGTCCGCTTTTGGAAGCCGTTCAGGCAGGCTCAAATGTCTGGGATGCGGGCGCGAAGCCGACATGGGCGCGCGATCTCTCACCCGTAGCGTCGGGCCGCCGACCGGCGGAAGCGCCGCTAGCGACTGAAGTGCAGCGGGCCGATTGGCGCTACGGTTCCCACCTTTTCACAACTCCTCATCGTCGTCCGGGTCGCCCACGAGTATCTCATGCTGATCGTCTGGGAAGTATGCGACAACGCACTTCGACGAGGGCGCGGGCGTAACCATCATCAATGTACAGTCGTTTTCAGGAGGGTTGTCACCCGCTGTCGAATCCTTCCACTCTCCAACGAGGGTATATGCTCTTAGCTGTTCTTCCGTGGTGGGAGGCCCATGATGGCGCTTCACGACTGTAAGAACCTCCGCGAGTTCAGTGACATCACCTCGCGGGTTCACAAAGCGATCGCCTCGCAATTCGACCAGATGTCCCTCGAATACTCCCACTAAGGGAACTTTGTACATGCCTGACGCCCTTGCATCGTTAACGTTCGCCGATCCTTGCGACGTTATGTTCCTAGGAAGACCGCCAGTCCACATGCTCCGGACCTTTGGCCAAGGCGTAGCACGCGAGCAGGCATTCGGGTGCGGCAAGTTGCTGAGCGAGGCGCTGGACGCAGCGAGGGGGAGCATTTGCAGATGATTGCAGCAGCAGTTCCGACTGTGCAACAGGCCCATCAGTCATCCTTCGCCCCGAGGAAGCAGAGGGTTATCCGTTGCCAACCTGTCGGCCCCCTTCTGAACGGCCTGATGATCGATCGCGCTATGGCTATCAACGTCCTCGAGAGCTTGGAGCGTCAGCTCGTGGCGCTCCTCTTCCTGAGCGACCCACACCTCAAGCGCCTGCTTCATTACCCATCCGGGCGAGCGCTCCACGCGCGAGGCTATCGCCTCAACCTTGGCAGCAAGCTCCAGCAGCACGTGCGCCGTTAACGCTTTCGTCTCAGCAGCCATGCTCCGCCTCCGCTCCCACGTTACTACCATGGATCATGAGCACCGCTCCATGCCAAGTAGTCGACGCGAATGCCGGCGCCCCCTCCAGATTATCCGGCGTTTGGGGCTAATCGCGCATCGATGATGTCAGTGTGCGAGAAGCTCCACGAAGAGCAGCGGACAGGCGCGATCTTTCACCAGTTCATAGGCGAAGCAATCGCCGAACTCGAGAGCGGTTCGATGCACGCCCTTGCCCCAACGCGCATGCGGCGAAAGCTCGCGGCGTGAGCCGGGATGCTTCTTGATGACCCTGGGCTGGACGTGGTGCCGATAGCGGCGGCTTCTGCCGAGCGGATCGCAGACGCTTCAACCGGCTCAGCAGCAACCGCCCAAGCTTCGCCGGGCAGCGGGCTGCGTGATTTTCAGAATTTCCCCGGCACCGGGTGGACACCTGCCGACCGAGCTCGAGCTTCGATCTGCCGCAAGGCAGCGCGCTTTTCTGAGGTTCGGCGAGTACCCGAATTGCGCATCATCTCGTCGACTTCGGGAGCATCAAGGCCCAGCGCGGCTCGTCTCGTGGCGATGCGTGAGAGCAAGTCCTCCAAAGCGATCTGCTTGGTCATGACAGTTGGTATAGGGTCTATCTGGCGGTGCTGTCCAACAGCGCCACATCGCCGCCTTCCTCGAGAACCCTCCTCCTGAGATAGGCGTCATCGATGCTGTCGGCGAGGCGATAGATCATCAAAGCCTGCCGCAGCATTTCATCCGAGCCCGCATAGACGCTGTGCTGCGCAAGCCGATCGGCAATCATGTCCTCTGCCGATGGTAGGACCAGTGCGCCGTGACCTTGGACAGTGACTTTCAGGTTCCGGTGCGGATCGGCCCTGCCGTCGAACAGCGGACCTGAGACCTGCTCAACGCCATACGCTGGCAGGTCCGGATGGTAGTATCCACCCAGCAACCGCGCTTGCCTTCTCTCGGTGACGAACCCCTCCTCTTGAAGAGCTCTGGCAAAGGCGGTGTCGTTGCCGGCAATGACATCGATGTCGCCTGTCGAAATGTCTCCAGCAGTGTAAATGGCCGCGGCTGCCCCGCCGACGATCACCGCGTGCCTTCCGGTCAGCTCTTCATAATGCGCGCACGCGCGAGACAGCTTGGACAGCAGAACGAGAAACTTTTCAGGCAGCGCCATGCCGGTTCATCCACTCCGCTCCGCGACGACCAGCGCCCCACACGGCTTCGCATTGATCGCTCCGAATTGCTCTCGCAACCGAGATTGGAGACAAGCTGTACAAGCTCTTGCCTAGAGCTTGTGAGCTTACCCCTGCCACGAGTTGCACCGGCGAAAATCGTCGTCGTCGGACAAGGCTCGAGGAGGAGCGACACTCATCGCGGAAATGGCCACTCCACCTTCCCTTTGTTCGAGCAATGGTCAGCAGAACTCGATTTATCCTTGGTAGACCTCTCAGCAACCTTCCAACGGCGGTGCAAGCAACCAACACCTGACCCTCAGCAATCCCTCCGAACCAGAAAGCATGAGGTCTAGCGGTCGCCTGCCTTCGAACGGATGGTCATGAATGGCCCGAGGGTGCTGTCAGTCTAATGCGAACTCGTCTCCACTAGATGCAGGTCTCTCCCCTCCCCGACGAGCTTCAGGCCATGAGCAACTGCCACTCGGCCAGGGCGGCCGAGCGGCGGGTCTTGTAAGTCTGACGGTCGACGAGATGCCGTTCGTGGGCAAAGTGGTTGTGGAAGGAGGCATGGACGGAGGCGAACTTCTGTAAGCTCTTCATCTGCCTGAACCTAAGCATCGCTCGTTCTCGTCGTCGAAACGGGAGGTGTGAGTTCTCAACCCGGTTGTTGGCCCAGCGGCCCACCTCCTGTCTCTCTTCGCAGCCAAGGTCGCTCATTGCCGCCTTGTACGAGCGTAGTCCGTCGGTGGTGATCGTCTCAGGTGAGCCATGGCGCTTGAGTGCCTTCTTCATGAATCACAGAGCGGCTGCCTTGTCCCTCGTTTTTGTGACGTAGCTCTCGAGGATCTCTCCCTCGTGATCGACAGCACGCCAGAGGTAGACCATCCCGCCATTTAGGCGCACGTACATCTCATCGAGATGCCACTTCCAGTGGCGGAACCCTCGCATCCGGCTGGCCCGCTGCCGGCGGATGTCGGCCGCGAACAGCGGCCCGAACCTGTTCCACCAGTGCCGAACGGTCTCATGGCAGATATCGATGCCGCGCTCGAACAGCAGGTCTTCCACGTTCCGCAGGCTCAGCGGATAGCGGACGTACATCATGACCACGAGGCGGATCACCTCTGGGGAGGAGTTGAAGTAGCGGAACGGACTGGCTGGCTTGCGGGAGCGAGGCATGTCGCCCCCTACCCTGCACCAGGTCTCCCGGTCGCCGGTGCATTATCTCTGACAGCGCCCCAACGGCAGCTCGCGCCCCAACCCCGGTCATTAGGCCCAAACCCGTCGAATGGCTGCTTCTGATGAAAGTGGCCATTCGCTACGAACAGATCTCCGACGGAAGGCCACGTCGCGCGCGTCGCCCCAGCGGTGTTCGCCCGCCCTCTTATGGTTTCCAACCCGATGGCGCAAAACGGCCGACCCTTTCGGTGTAAACGAGATGCTCTAGGTTGCGTCTGCTTTGCGCGTTCGGTTCATAGCAACGCCATGGCTGGAATGAGGGCGCGTTGCTGCCGGGAGATTGCGCCGCGCCAATTGCAGAGCTTCGCCCAAGCAGCCCTTCCGCTGGCTGGCGCCTTCGTCGAATGACGAAGTATCGTATGCAGGACGCAGTGGTTTCTTTTCTCCGTCTCCAGCAATCAGCCGGGCTCAAACAATGCACTCATGTTCGGGGGAGTCGCAGCGGTTGAGCGAGCGCACTGATTTGTCGAGCATCAGGACTACCGAACTCCAAAGCATGATCCCAATGCCGCCCACGATGCGTGAACTCAAGATGTGCTGCGCACCGCGAGCTTGTCTCTGCCCACCATTAGGGCGTGACACCGGGGCGCTATTACCTTTCGATCTCGGCGAACTCGGCTTGGCGCGCTAAGGTGCCGCAGTTCCTCGAAGCTAGAGCGTCACAAGAAGCTTATCGAGATTACCTTCACAGACGTTTTAACGAGCTCGATCTCGAGCGATCATGTGTCTTTCGAGCCGCACTCGGCGAGCCCTCTCCGACCGCTGCGCGCATTTCGCACCGCGGAAGTTGATTTCTGCAATTTGGTAAGCATAGAACGCGGCCGCATTTTGTCGCAAGCAAGGGTCGCTTCATCGTGTCACAAGGGTTCGGAAGAACAGGGACGTGCGTTGAGCTTCGCGAGCAAAGCTCGATCGCGAAGATCGCCTTCTCACAGGGCGCGCGGGACGCAGAGCTCCAGCGGATCGTGGAATCTGCCGCAAAGCTCACTGGACAGTCTTTTGCCGCGATCACGATGGTGCACACGAAACGCCAGTGGTTTTCAGCACCCATCGGGTTTGATGCTGAAGTGTTGAGCAATGTTCGCTTGTTCTGTGCTAAAGCAATTCCGCGTCGGGAGCCGATGATGGTGTGGGATGCCCAAGCAGATGCGAGGTTCTCTCAAATTCCGCTGGTCCTAGCAAAGTCTGGCATCCGCTTCTATGCGGGTGTGCCACTGTTTGACGGGGGGGGCTACGGCCTCGCCGCACTGTGCGTAGCTGGGAATCAGCCGCGAACCGAGTTCCCTCAAATTCACGATCTGGTTCGCTTGGCTCATCGAGCCGAACGCTTCGTTCGCACGGATCATGAAGTTAGGGGATGATGAACGAGTGGTCAGAGGTCAAAGCCGACCTATCGTCACTCCCCGAGCCTTCCTCAGCCCCGCTCTATGTGGGCAGCGCACGAGTGGAGTGTCGATCTTTATGCTTCTGTTCCCTTGGCGGTATTCACATCCTTCTCCTGGCCGCGCTCGAAACGCCAACGCAGGATATCTCTCGCCGCCACGAATGGTTGAATAGGATGAACTCTGCCCGATCATTTGTTCCACCCCCTGCTTTGCGGGCAGGCGAAGAGGCGGAGCGCTCTGTGTTCTGCTATGGGAGAGGACCTGCATGCCGATAGAGCGGCTAAGTGCGACCCGATCGTTTCTTCGTGAGATCATCGAAGCCGTTCCCGGAGCGGTTTACGCGAAGGATTGCGCGGGGCGGATACTGCTCGGCAACCGAGCCTTCGCAGAAGCGGTTGGCTGGCAGTCAGGCAGCTTTATCGGCAAGAATGACCTCGAATTGTTGGCGGACAAGGATCTGGCCCGCGTAGTCATGGAGAATGATCGGCGCATCCTTGACGGGCAAGGAAGATGCCAAGTTGAGGAAACGCTTCGGGCAGAAGACGGCAGCACGACCTATTGGTTGTCGACAAAGGCGCCGTTCACCGATGATGAAGGGAATGTCGCAGGGCTGCTGGGCGTATCGATTGAGATCACCGAGCGAAAGCGTATCGAGGAACGCGAGAGGCTCCTCGCGCGTGAAATCGAACATCGCAACAAAAACTTGCTCAACGTTGTGCAAAGCGTTGTCAGACTGACGGGAGGGGCGACCGTTCAGGAGTTCCGCGAAGGTGTCAGCGGGCGCCTCGACGCGCTTTGTCGAGCCCAACGCGTCTTGGCAGGCGAGCAACGCAAATCGGTAGAATTGCGCAGCTTGCTGTACGAGGAGTTAGAGGCCTATTGCATCGACACGGTAGGTCGCGTGCAACTGGTGGGCCCTGAGGTGTCGGTAAGCGGCAACGCTGCGCAGCCGCTCGCCCTGCTATTCCATGAACTAGCGACCAATGCTGCCAAGTACGGCGCATTCGCAATGGTCTCGGGAATGCTTGAGGTGATTTGGGGCCTCTGCCCGCAGAGCGGAACGGAACTAACGATCGAGTGGAGAGAGTCTGGCGGGCCATCGGTGAGAATGCCCGCCCAGCAGGGCTTCGGCAGCAAACTGGTACATTCGGTGGTGGAACTCCAGCTTCATGGTACGCTTTCGACGGTCTGGGAACCTGGCGGTGTTCGTTATTCGATGTCCCTACCGCTGAAACGCATCTCGCCAAACTGAAACCCCCTCGAAGTGGTAGCTGGCAGCGCCTGCTAGAGGCGAACGCCTCGCGTATCCATCAGAGTTGATCAAAGAGCCTGGCAGCCGCTGGCCGGACCGACTCGCGCGGATCTTTGGCTTCGGCGGTCACCCGTTCGCAAATCCACAGCGCGAGAGACATACATTCTATTGCAGGCACGCATTTGAGCTTGGCCGCCGGCCCGGGCTAAGTTTGGCTCGACACGGCTCCGAGGGAACGGACAAGGGGATGCAGCCTTGGGGTAGAACCTTCCCGCGGGCTCGATGGGTGGCTGCCGCCGCACTGGCTTGCGCGGCCGCAGGGTGCAGCCACGTAAGCATCGCCCCGTTGGATGCATGTTGCCGTGCCGCGTGAGTGGGCGGAGAGCGACCCGCCTGCGCCTACGGTCCACCATAGTGGGTACTGTGACCAGCTCGGCGATCCGCTTCTGGCCGAGTTCGTGGATCAGGCGCTCGCTGCCAATCTAGACCTCGCGCAGAGCGCCGCGCGGCTGGAGCAGGCGCTGGCGCAGCTGGTGCTGGCGCGAGCGGGCTACCTGCCGCAAGTGACTGGCAGCAGCGGCGTGCGGCGAGATTTCGGAGAGTTCACCAGTGACGGCCTGCCATTCTCCGTTGGAGCGGATGCAAGTTAGGAGGCAGACCTGTTCGGCCGGCTCGGCGCGAATCTCGCTGCCTCGCGCGCGCATCGCGAGGCGGCGGGCTATTCTTTTGCGGACCTTCAGCGATTAATCGCCGGAAAAGTGGCTCGCGAGCATTTCCGCTCGCGCCACCGCAGTGCAGCTCGCCATCGCGCGGGAAACGCTGCGCATCCAGGATAACAACTTGCAGATCGCCCGCTGGCGAGTGCCGGCGGGGCTCGTCTCCAGCCTGGATGTCGAGCAGGCGCGTTCAGCGTGCGCAGACGACAGCGACGATACCGCTGCTGGCGGGCCATCCGACTTGGACGGCACTGCGCGTCATTTGAACTTGGCTCAATCACCCGCCCGGGTGAGTACCCGAAGCTTGCGCCGAGCCTATCTTGGCGAGATCCAGCGTCCCCGCCGGTGCCCAGAACCCGTGCACCTGTGGCGCAGCTGCGAACGGAAGAAGCGCTCGGGCCACCGGACCTCCCTCTAGCCGTTTCGCGTCGGTAATGACCAACTCCCCACAGCCTGTGGCGCCGTTCGTCACCACGCCGACTAGCCAGCCCTCGCCCTCCGGCGCCCCAGCTTCGCGCGGTATGAAGCGGCACTCGCCGGCGAGATACTGCCCGCCCAGTTCGAGAACCGACATCTGACGCTGCTCGACGTCGAACCGCACGTAGGCGTTTGGCATCACCCACATCGGCGCGGTCTTCGAGCGGTCGGTGTTCCGTTCCATCCCCCCGAAGCAGTAGCGATGACGCTGCCCCATGAGACGCGGATCGATGTCTCCGAGATCGCCGATGGCATCTTCGAACAGCCGCTCCTCGCGCCATTCGCTGCCGCTTGATCCCAAATCAAAGTGCAGCCGCCGCAGGTGAGCCTTGCCGTATTGGGGCGACCAAGGGAATCCGTCCGTGCTCTGCAAGAACGGGAACGGATTGCCGCAGTAGAACGGCGCATCGAGCATGATGCGTTCGCCGTCCTCCCACGCGTTGAACGTGTGCAGCTGGCATGTCTTCGGCCCTGTGAACCACCGAAGGTCGGAGCCGTCGCCGTCTCGCCGTAAGATGCCGATTCGTGCCGGCGCATCCGGGTCCCAGCGCCACATGGCACCTCCAGCCCGAGCAGCTTCCTCGCTGGTCTGGTAGCCGCCAAGCGGGAGCAGGATGTAATTCTCGGTGATCGCCATGTCATGGATCATGTCCAGCCACGGCACCTCTATGCGGATCTCGTGGCGCAATGAACCGTCCGGCGCGAACGTCCACAGATGGACGTCCTTGGTGTAATTCCCGGTCGCCTGATAGCCGAACGCGACCATCTCTCCGGTCCTGCCGTCGATCTTCGGATGCGCGGTGAACGTCTTGCTCTTCACCTTGCCGGCAAAGTCGTAAAGTCCAAGCGTCTGCAGCGTCACGGGATCGATGAGATAGGGCAGACTGTCCTCTTTGAGCGCGAACAGGCGGCCGCCATGCGCGAAGGCGGTGGTATTTGCCGCGCTGGCATTCAGATACTGGACATCGGGATCGTCAGTGAACCGGTTGCGGTAGTGGCCGAAGCGCATCCGCTGTTTCGCACGGTTGGCGGCAAGGCGCTCTGTTTCCACATAGCGGGCTGCATAAGTCACCCGCCCCTCCGCGATGCGGAACATGGAGATGATGCCGTCGGCATGGAGCAGAACGTCATCTTCGAACTTCGGCGGATAGTACCAGGCGCCACCCAGGCGGTAGAGCGCACCTTCCAGCGTCGGCGGCAAGGTTCCCACCACCTCACATTCGATCGGCTCCACCTCCCGCTGCCGCTCACCCCAGCCAGGCAGGCGCGTTCCCATCGCTTGCTTCATGAACCATTTCCTCACAGCCATTGCCAGTCGAAGCCGGTGCAGCCCCACTACGGGGACGCATAGCATTGAATCCATCTGAGCGAGCAGACCACTCTCCGCACGGCTGTACAGGGCCCGGTCCCGCGATAAACACGGGCGATCAGGGAGAGAACAATGAAGAGCATCCTTGCGTTACTGCTGATCCTTTCGCCCGCCGCACTCGCCGCGCAGTCGACGGACGCGCCCGCCAGCGCGGCCCCTGCCTGCGACCGCGAGTGTCTGCGCGGCAAGATCACCGAGGTGCTGCATGCCCTCGTCGACGATGACGTGAGCAATCTGGACGTTGCCCCTAACCTGCGCGTGACCGAGGACGCCGTGGAGAAGCCCCTGGCCGAGGTTGGCCTGTGCGTTCGGTGACGAAACTGCGCGGCTATCGGCAGGACATCCTCGACGAGCGCGCCGGTCAGGCCGTGGCGGGCATCATGGTTGAGGAAGCTGGGGCGCCAATCCTTCTCGTGGTGCGGGTCAAGGTCGACAGCGAGCAGAAGCTAAGTGAACTCGAACTGGTGGCGACGCGCAGCCGCGCGGACGGCATGATCTACTCCATCGACACGTATAGCGGCGCGCCCACCCTGGGCATGAACATCGTGCCAAAGCCGGAACAGCTTGAGACGCGGGAACGGGCAACCGCGATCGCCATGCACTACCCGCGCGGCCTCAGTAACGCGAAGACGTTCAATGCGGTCGGCACGCCCTTTGCCGAGAACGCCTATCGCATCGAGAACGGCGCCCTCATGGCTGGGCCGGGATGCACGATCATCCCCGGCTGCAGCGACATCGGCAACCAGTCGCTTGCGGTCTTCGATCGCTTGGGCCGGGTCACCATCAGGGACATCGTTGTCGATGAGCGCATGGGGATCGTGATCATGCGGCTGTCGTGGGACCGCAGCGGCCCAGGATCAGACAAGTTGACTGCCTGGGAAATGTTCAAGGTCTACGACGGGCATATCCACGCAGTAGAGGCTTACATGCGCGTCTTTCCGCCGGAGCAGGACCTTGGGGGGGTGGCCAACCAGCGCGGGGATCACCCAGCCCTGATCGCGCCCTCGGCTTTGCAATCCAGCAGATCGGGGCCGAAGCTTCTCCGGCTCGTTTCAGGCGCGAGCCGAACGGAAGGTTTTGAATCGCACCTTGGAGTAGCCCCTACGCCTACGTGCGCCCGAAACCTCTCAGGCTCGCAGATGGGCGGCTCTTTGGCCCAGACACAGATGAGCAGACGCTCCATTCGAAGCTTGCCAACGGAGCTCAGACTTCTGTTGCACTCAGCCCTTGAAGGTTCTGAAGCGCGGCAGCAAAATCGCTGCCAGCGGCGGGCTTCCGTAGGACCGGAACTGCATCGAAGCGGCCTTGCGGATCGACGACTTCGTAGCCCGTACTGAACACAAACGGCACGCAGCGGCGCTCGAGTTCCTCCGCCAACGGATATACCGTCTGCCCCCTAAGATTCACGTCGAGCACGGCAGCATCCACCACGCTCGTCGCGAGCAATGAAAAAGCCTCCGAAAGACTGCTGGCGGGGCCGACCACCGACCAGCCCATGTCCGAGAGCTCCTCCGTCAGATTGAGGGCGATCAGCTCCTCGTCCTCCACCAGGAGGAGCCCTTCCGGCACACCCCGCGCGAATTCATAGCTTTCCTAATTAGTTCCCAGGTATGCAGCCTCTCGCGGATCAGCAACGTCGTCCGCCTCGGTCTGTCCCAGTTTCGCTACAGATTCCGCTTGTCCAGTAACGCAACAACTCAGTTCCCCGGCGTGGACACATCATCTCCTGACGCGCTCTGGATGCCGTCGATCTTCGACGTAAGGACCAATGAGATGCGTAAACTAAACATGCTATTGGCTGTCTCGGCTGCAGCATTGTCGGTGTCCGCAGCGGCTCAGACAACAATGCCCCCCGTGTGCCCACCCGACACTTCGGGTTCCTGCACCATTAGCGTCCAGGATGCGGGCCACAACGACACAACCGCGACCTCAGAGAACTCCGAGTCTATAAGCGCGATGGCCGGCAATTCCAGCGCGAGCAACGCCAGCGGGAACACAATCAATCCGAGCTTCGATAACTCGTCGCAAGCGACGCAGAACGCCACGACACGCACTGGGGACGTCAGGAGCAGCAGCAGCGGCAACTCCGGGGGCAATTCGAGCAACGATAACCGTTCGGCAGCATCGAACGGAAACCAGTCAATGGGCCAAGCGAATACCGGCAATTCGTCCATCGGCGATACGCTAGCGGCTGGCGGAAGTGTCGGTAACACTGCCTCCCTGTCGGGTGGCAACACTATGACGGGAGGCGCCACCACCTCCGGCTCGGCGAGCGAGGCCAGCAACAGCGGCGGCAACAGCAGCGTATCGATCGACGCTGCTGATCGCAGCAGCACCAGCTACACCAGCCGCGCCACGTTCATCCCGCCAGTGATCCCAGCCACCCCAGCTGGCACGGTAGCCATTGGCAACATCATCAAGGAGACCGCCGCTTGCGGCCCCTTGCAGTCGGTTGTGCTGACTGAAATCGTAGGAAGCCATCGCGGAGTGTTCGGCAAGAGCAGCGTGCATCAGGGTTACAACTACGATCTAGCGCCTTTCGAGGACGAAAACGGCAATCAGGTGGATTACCGCCGGGTCCCGCTTGCTGACGGGCGTGGCTACCAGCTCTTCGGCCATCAGCCGATCATCACCTATACTGTGATCGGAATCAGTGGCGGGGGAAATGTATCGCTCGGCGGCGGCGGCAACGGCGGTGCCTTCGGTCAGGCAGGCCTAGGCGGAAGCAGCAATCACACGCGCCTTGTTGCCAACATCCAACTTCGGACTTGCGAAGTCGGAACCATCATGGACGAACCTCGCGTCGTTCATGTGGAGGTGCCGATGAAGGCGATCCAACAGTGATCGTCACAGTCAAACTCGGATTAGCGGTGATCTGCTTTACCGGCCAGTGCTTCCCCGCATTGGTGGGCGAGGCAACCCCGGTCGGAAGCTACACGCTGCAACAGCGGTATGTGGCTTCACCCGGCTACGGTGGTGACGTGCTGGCGTTCAAGGAAACGGAACGCAGCATCTATGCCATCCACCGGGTCTGGACACTCAGGCCTGAGCAACGCCGGCTGGAACGGCTCGCGTCGCCCGATCCTGTCCAGCGCCAGACCATCACCAATGGGTGCATCAACGTCGCGCCCGAAGTCTACGCAAAGCTCGTGGATTGCTGCGCCGATGCTGAGCTGCAGATACAGCCTTGAGAAGCTACGGTCGACGGACGGTCTGGCCGAGGCTGGTGATGTAGCGTCCTAACCGTTGTCTGCCTTGTTGAAGTCTTCTGCCTCTCCTCGACTAACTAGCTGGTCGCGGCCCATGAGCCGGGTTCAGCATACGTTTTGGCCCGCCCCCATCATCGGACGGTGCGCAATCTCTTGTGTAGTCGGGTCCCTCGGGTGTAGACTCATTACGCGGCACACCAGATGCGAGCGCAGATGAGTTGACGGCGGCGAGATAGTTCCCGGGACACTTGTCGTAGCGGATGGCGATGCCACGGAAGTGCTTGATGCGTTTGAAGAACCGCTCGACTAGGTTGCGCTGTCGGTAGAGCCAGGGCGAGAAGGCGAACTGCTGCTTTCGGTTGGAGCGCGACGGGATGTTGGCCCAGGCGTTCCTGCTGGCGGCGGCATCGCGGATAGCGTTGCTGTCATAGCCCTTGTCGGCCAGCAGCGTGGCGCCCTCAGGCAGGGCCTCCAGCAGAACCTCGGCCTCGCGGGCGTCGTGAACCTGACCTCCGGTCAGGCGCAGCGCGACGGGACGACCGTTAGCGTCAACGAGGGCATGGATTTTGCTCGTGAGGCCGCCTCGGGAACGCCCTATGCCGCGATCTGAGGCCCCGTTTTGACCGTCGCACCGTGCTGGTGGACGCGGACGCAAGTGGAATCCATCGTCACGATCTCGCCCTCGAAAGCGGCGGAAACCGCAGCGAGCAGCCGGTCCCACACCCCGGCTTTGCGCCAGCGGACGAACCGGTTGTAGCAGGTCGTCGGTGGGCCGTACCGCTCAGGTATCTCAGCCCACGGCGAGCCGGTGCGAAAACGCCAGAGAATGCCGTTCAACACCCGCCGGTCGTCAACTCGCGGAACGCCGCGCGGCTTGTTCGGCAGCAATGGCTCAATGATCGTCCATTCCTGATCCGTCAGTTCATACCGGCGCCGCGCCATCAAGCCTCCATCCGCCATGGAGGGCCTGAATCAGCTGATGGCCGGCAGCTCAAGCCAGCTTATGAGTTTACGGCCTAGTAGCCGGTAGACTGTCCATGATCTTCAGCGTTCGCTGTGCTCTGCTGGGTCTTCTCGCAGGCTTTACGCGCCAGCACCAATTGGATGGAGCGCAAGAATCCCCCTGCGGACGCTCTGCGTCACCGTACTGACTGCTGGTGCCTCTTTCCTCGCTAGGGTCCAGGAGCGCTTCTGGTCGCTGGCGATGTCCATGGCTGGTGCCATGATAATCTGGGCGTTTGCCGCAATCCCGCTTGGCCCCTCGCCACCTGCAGGGTGCCCCACTTCATGTGCTGACGTGTCTCTTTAGAGGTGTCCCCGAAGGGCGCGTCGGAGGAGCCGCGCCGCGCCGCGCCCCATCTCGAACGCGGCGCCAAGCAGCAGCAGAGCGACGGCACTGCTCCACCTGCCCATGAAGAAACCCGTCCACACCGCCAGAGCAGCGATCTGCAGGAGAAGGGGCAAACGCAGGCTCATGCACGGAGAGGGGCAGCCGCCAGGAGCGGAGTTCGAGGTGAAGACGCCGTCACCAGCCTACTTAGACCGTTACGGTGTGCTCGTGGTGGAATGAAATCCCCGCATCAGGAACCCTGATTGGAACCGCCATAGGCTCGCCGCCGCCGGAGCACACGATGTAGCAATAGGTCGGACTGGGCATTCCCGCAGCGAGGCAGCGATCTGTTTCTGAATCAGCTCGTCCAGCCTTCCAGTCGAGGATTGGCTCAATCTATGCACCATGTGCTTACCAGCGCGGCGATAGAGTTGTGCAACTCACGATAAGCTACCGGCTTGCGAAGAACTGCAGCCCTTGGTGTCTCGGCGGCGATCCTCTGCAACTCTGCTACTCCAGCGTGAGCGGTAATAAAAACCACTGGCACTGGTTTTCGTTGCATCAGAGAAACGACGATATCGATTCCATTCAGCTTTGAATGCTCGAGAATGATGTCCGACACGATCAAACCAAAATCTTTAGCATCTGCGGCCCTCAAGGCCTGCTCGCCATTGGCGGCTATCGTTATCGATGAGAACCCCATATCCTGCAGGAGACTTGCGAGCATCATCCCGATCAACACTTCGTCCTCGACGACGAGGACCGCTGCATCCAGAAAGCGCGAAGGAAGCGTGCGCAATGGCTTTGACAAAAACAGACCCCATTTTCCCATAGCCGGAACCGGATCTGAATGACAAACGATCCTCTGCTCAGCCTGTCCCTCCGTGGGACGGGCGACGGATAACCGATGGGACCGCCAGCGACAACCCTGATGGTTTTCAATAGGGGCGGACTGGCAAACGTAGTTAGTCGCGCTCCTCACCGCAGGTGCGAGGCTGCCGAGCGCACTGTGAAGGCAGCAGGGTTGACCGAAGATGAGGGTTTTACTCTGCGTCGGGGCCGAAGTGGCAGAGGCATGGGTCCTGATTCGGCATTGTGTTGTGAGTGGAGGACATGAAGGCGGTTTGGCGTTGAATCCAACACGGCCCTTTGTATATTGATCTTTCGTGAAGGGCTGGGCTTGTTTAACGATAAAGCGAGTTTCTCTTGGGGGACAATTTGGTTGGAGGATGACCCGACTAGTGGCGGCTGCGCGACACAAAAGGCACTTCTGAATCATTTGAGGCGTGAGTGGCCTAACAGCGTTGATCTTTCTGCGCGACAGATCGATCCCGAGTTAGACGATACGGAGTTCCTCAGAGCATGCATGGCGTTACAGGACGGTGGGCTAATCATGTATGAGGCGCTGCTGACTGGCGTCGGACCCTCACCGAAGCTCTTGGCGGCCGTGCTGACCGTCAAGGGGCAAAGAGCGGCTTCTCGAGACCGGTTATAGACGCGTGGCTTCGCATACGGCATCCACTGCTCCTCAGCCCGACCCTGGTTCTCAATCAGCTGTGACTTCCTAAAAGTCCTACTGCCGGCTTTCGTGCCGCCTGGTTTTGGCTCGTGCCCATGCGTCGCACCAACGAGCGGTGCCTTGATCAGTAGCGATTGATCGGTCTCAACGCGTCATCATCAGGTGTGTGTCAGTTAATGGCGAGCATCGGGCGAAGGAGTCATCCGATTGGCTGATGCATCCTGGCATGTCGCTCTCGCCAGACTAAAACTCGCGGTTCGCAAAACCGACTGGGCGCCCACATCTTTGGATCGGCGAAGGTGCGTTGTGGAGGGCTGCGCTGGGCACCGGCCGCTGCGTTCTTGCAAGACAGGGTACGGTCGAAGCGGGCCACCAGGGCCGCCCTTCCTCGCGCCGTTGCTCGGTCCCACATCGAACACAGAGCGAGCATGGCACGAGTATTTGCGGGAAGCAGTTGGCTGGTCGATCGGTGATGCCAATTCGCCTTCAACCACCGTCCTTCGCGACCCCAGCGCAAGTGATTACGCCGTGTCGGAGCAGTGGGTGCGGGACGCTCTGACTGATAGTTACGCTGACGAGGTTGCGCTTTCATCGTTGTCGGAAACAAACCTCGTCTCCGTTTTTGCAAAGGTCGGGGCAAGCACGCCACGGGGATCGTTGTTGAACGTCACCGCCTTCATAGCGATAAGTGACACGAACTGGCCGCGAACCGTGACTGCTTTAAGGGCAGCGGTGCCAAGCTTGTTCAACTCGATCCTGCCGAACCCATCCTGCAACGAAGTGATCGGATCGCTCGTAGATATGACGAGTGACCACACCCCGCTCGGCAGGTCGATGTCGATCCTGCGTGGCCGGTTACCGGGATGCGGGCGGACCAGATCCTCGGCGGCTCCGTGCATCACTGTCGATGTGAGCTGTGCAGCTGGCGTCTGGGGTGCCTACGACGACGAACCTTTGACTTGCGCAGAACGACCGCGTACTGGATGAATGCCAGCGGCTCGCTTGCAAGCGCTGCAGCCTGACGCCGCACAGATCGCCAATTATTGATGAGACTCTCGGCGATGCTGTGGCGCTTTGCGACCTCGCGCACCGACAAACCATCCTGATTCGCTTCGTCTAGGATCGCTGCCTTCTCATCATCGGAGAACTTCCGGCGTCGCTCCGTTCGCTCAATGATCTCGATCCGGTCCGACACAGAGCCCCCTTCTAGAGTCCAGAAAGAGATTCCTCTACCGGTGCCTCATCCTTGCCGAACGCCGCACCGCAACACGTGGGACGGCGGACGCTTACCGGAGTTCTCACAGGCTGCCGCCGGAGTGCGTTCGGGTGAACCGCGCGCTTCGGCTCGGCCTGGCTGGCAAGCAGGAGTGCCAAATTCGCAGCGACGATGCTCTGCACGAAAGCTCCACAAGAGCCCTGGACAGGATGCCTGAGGTTCTCAGCCGCAGGGACGTCGGCGTCCGCTTTGTTACACGCAGGCGATGCACTCAAGGTGATCCCGCGTCAGCCGGTACCTGCATCGATAGATTCGCAACCCGCAGCATCAGTGACCGGCGATCCCGTACCGCTTGGCATCAGGGATGGACGAGATCTGCATCGCCTGGAGCGTTCAGATCGAGGAATTTGATGATCCATTCTTTCCAGAAGGCTTGACCTAAATCATCAAAGGCGGCCCTCGCTTTGCTCGACTTACCTTGGGGTCCGGTAAGGACCAGGTCAACGCGTCCACTTTCCCAAATCTGGCAACGAAGCCTCGAAGAGCGAAGCTGAGCGGACGAAAGCGGCTCGGCAAAACGAACTGTCACCTCTGCGACGTGGCTCAAGGAGGGGTCGCCGGTGATCTTGAATTCAGAGCCCAACGAGAAGCCGGTTAGATGAAGTCGTGCATTCACATCCGCAACGGCTCTGTCAAATTCCACCTTTCTGTCCGCCATCTGAGCGGCAACGACATCTTCAAGTGGTCGGACGTGAGCCAGGCGGTCCTTCTCTTTCTCAGACTTCAGCCGGCTGACCTCAGCGGCTGAGCTATAGCGGCGCAGCAATTCGTCAAAGCTCTCGTCATTCATCGATCATCTTCCTTCTTCTTTTACTTACTTCCACGGGGACGAGGCTGTGCTTTCATTCGGTACTGCTCGGGAGCTGTGGCTTCAGCGCGCCAATTGCGCATCTCATCGCTGCTTTGGTAACAAAAACGCCGACGTCTCGTTGATGGACATTGATAAGCATCCTTGACGCGGAACAATTTCGAGAACCCGCTGTGCAACACGCCTTGGTTCGTTTTTACCGGCGCGCTCCCGAGAGTCTCGACGTAGGCTTTCGAACCTGATCCAAACTTAAGTTGCAATCCCAAATGAGACCTGCGGCGGAGCACCGCCGAAGCTCCGCCTGATGACCGAATTAGGTGCATTCTGTTGAAGATTTTCTCCGCTACGCGAGGCCGGCATCCGAAGCGCACCCGAGAGGGCCCCGCCCGCGACAGATGATTCCGGGGCTTTGCATAGCGGCACATATTCGCCATCTTCCACGGGTTCAATGCTACGCCGCCTAAGCAGAGTTCATCTCGTGCTCCATTAGGATCGGTTGTAGCCGTTCGGCCCTCAAGTTGCACTCCGCTGCTCTCGTAGCCCCTGCTAAACAGCAGCGCGGCGCACTCAGGCATCGCTTCCAGCAGGGCCTCGGCTTCCTGACACTTCTCCACCGATCGCAAGTCCGGCGGGGACGGCCGCCAGCGCCAACAGGGGCATGGATCTTGCTCGTGAGGCCGCGTGCGACGTCCCCACCTGGATCTGAGACTCCCCATTTCTTGCTATTTCCACCATCCCCAGTGGCGCGGATGCAGGGAGACTAGATGACCACGGTCTGGCCCTCAAGTGCCGAAACTGCAGCGATCAGACAGTCCCGTACGCCAGCCTTGGACCAGCGGACGGACCACTTTTGTGGTCGCCGATGGGCCTTACCCCCTCGGGTATTCGCCCATGGCGAGCCTATGAATAAACGTCAGTGAATGCCGTCCGCTGACTCGGCTAAGAGCTAGTCCGGCAGGGGCAAAGCGGCTGCTTCCATGAGGCGCATTGATCAGCATCCAAGTAGCGCCGCAGGGGGAAAACAGCTTAGCAAGCGGTCTATCGCGCGCTCTGGCTGATACCGTCTTGCCAAATAACGTTGGCTTTGCCGCCCGCCGGGTCACCAGCAGTCCTGATCGTCCGAGAAGCACGAATCTCGATATGCGGATCGCGCCTGGAACCCTGCTGCGCCAACAGCGCCAGACCCTGCATGCTCTCCTCAATTCTGTACGACCCAGCGTGATCCATACTCGCGCCCCCGAACGGATCACCGCAGCCCCTTCAGCACGGCCGCGACCTGTCCCGGTGAGGCCGGTGCGAAGATGCTGATACGCCCAACGCGTGTCAGATCTGCAACGATCGCCGGAGCCGCGCTGTTCTCGATCCTGACTGCCTCGGCCAATCCGGCCTCCGGCTCGTCCGGCGCCGGCACAGCGCTCGCCTTCGGAAACCTGCGCCGCCAAGTGTAGATCAGCAGGGTCGAAACATCGCAGTGCCGTGCAAGCTCCGCGACAAATGCCCCGGCGCAAATGCCTCTGCCAGGATCAAGAGCCGTTCCTCGTCACTGCAGCGTCGCTGCCGCTTTGGCCTAGATAACACTGTCACATGAACCATCGGTCACTCCTAAGCACGCTCGAAAGAGCACGCTTAAAACCGGTCGCGCACCGGACGGATCCCGATGATCGCCCATTCCCGATCCGTCAGTGCATACCTTCGCCGCCGCGCCATTATGCCTCCGTCGCAACGGAGGTTTGGAGCCGAAGGCGTGCGAGCGCATGAGTTTACGCCTTGTTCCCGGCTCAAGGGCTGGTCCGCTCCCGCAGCCAGCCCCCGCCGAACAATCTCAGAGAAGGAAGTGGTCGGAAGAAAGCGCTCGCACGCCGATGAGGTTGATTGTGAAATCGGCAACTCCGTCCCCGTTCAAGTCACCTGACAGATAGCTATTGCTCTTATTAACCTCGTAACGCAGTTCACCGGCGATCCCGTGAAATTTTTCGGTTCCGATAAACGTGAACTTCTCGTTCCCTGCGGTAGTGAAATCGGCGTCGATAAGCGTCAGGTCGATTATATCGCCTTCCCGCGCATTGAAATCCAAGATAGTGTCGCCGTTCATTCGGGAACCATCAGAGATATCGTCCATTCCGAATACGAAGGTATCGGCGCCCGCGCCGCCCACGAGCGTGTCATTTCCGACGCCACCTTCCAAACGATCGTTACCGGAGCCACCGTTCAGGTAATCGTCGCCCCCGTCTCCGAAGAGCATGTCGTCCCCAACATCACCGCCGAGGCGATCATTTCCTTTCCCGCCCCAGATCTTGTCGTTGCCGGCACCACCCTGGACACTATCATCCCCCCCTTCAGCGTAAATGCAATCGTCCCCGTCCGATCCGACGATCTTGTTGTCGAGGTTGTTACCCCTTCCTGTCAGCCCTTCTCCCTTAAGCCGCAGGATTTCGACATTCTCGCTCAGCTGGAAATCAACATAAGCGTTGACCGCGTCCTCGCCTTCATCCGCCAACTCAATCACTTGGTCCCGCTCGGATTTTATTTCATAGGAGTCGTTACCTCGGCCGCCTATCATCAGCACCCTGCCAGAAGCACCTCCTGTCAGCGAGTCGTTCCCGTCAAAGCCCTCTAGGCGAAAATCGCCCGTTCCTCGTGCAATTAGTCGATCAGCCCCGCTACCGCCGGAGAGGACACGTTCCTCCAATTCATAGCGCGAGTTCGCAGCTTCTCGCTGCGCCGGCGCGCCATCAAGGACGCCATGCATTGCTGCGTATCCAGCAAGTTCCTTCGCAAGCTTGGCAGAGAGCTCTTTGCGGTCTCCAGAATACCCGTCCATCCAAGCGCTCAGTTGCTGCCCCTGAAGCTGGTTTAGATATGCGAGTTCGACATTGCCACCGCGCGCGGCAACCTCAGAGTCCACAACATTTAGCTTGGTAGTCGCGTTATCCTCGATACGTGCGTCAGCAGCTTTGCTAATCCGGATCCAGGACTCCTCACCCTGCTGGCCAACAACAATGTTGTTGCGCAAATCCAGGCCGGTGGAACCCATGACGGTGAGGCCGTTGTAACTACCGCCAACCACAATGTTCCCCGTGATCTTGACATTCTCGAACGGCAGTTGGGACAGATTGTCGCGAATAAAGATGCCCTGCATCGGCTCACCGTCGCCCCGAGTGACGACGTTATTCTCAACAGTGATGTTCTTGGCCGCCTGCGTTTCACCAGCTGACCAAAACTGGATGGCGTCCGCATGATCGCCCGGGTGAGCTCGAAAGTCAGTGAATACGTTGTCTGATATAGTGATATTCGAGGTACCTCCGCCCCGAACTCCGTCTGTACGAATATCGTGGAAGTTGTTGCCAGTGATCAACACATGATCGCTATCCAGATGGGATAAGGCATATCGAGCCTGCTGAAATTCGGAGTTGCTGACGACAACGTTAGAGCTGCCCCGAATCATCATCAGGCCGCCCGGATCGTTTGAAGCGTCGCCGTCGAGCGTGCCATGAACATCCAGATGGTCAAGCACGATCCTGCTGGAGTCTTGAATACGGAACGGATACATTTCCGCCTTAGCTCCCGCCGCAAATTCAAGATCCTTGAATGTCAATCCAGCGCTATCTCGTACGGCCAAGCTCGTCAGTATGGCCGGCTTGGAGCCATCGGCAGATTGGATCGTGACATTTCCATCAATCCGAATGTTGCGGATCGCCACGTTGGAATAAGCACCCTCCTTCAGAAGGATAACGTCACCATTCTTGGCCTGCTTAAGAGCACCGAGTAGGCCAGAGCTGTCTGCAACATCGAATATCATTTTAGTAGAGGCCTTGTCCCTGTTGAGGAGATGCTGGGCTATTCGGTTGCCATGAGATATCTGGAGATACTGTTACCAGGAACGTGGCCAGTATTTCATGTGCACGAGCCAGCAGAACTTGTTTCTGACAAGGCCAGGTTAACAAATGCATACCGGCGGCATCGCGACTTTCCCGCTGCAGGTCAGGTGCGTAAGGCCCTACGTCCGCCACCTCGACGCAAGGCTTGGTCATGATCGTGCTGTACGCGAGGCTTCATCCTCAACGTCCCGCCAGATGCGGCGCCCGCGAACACCGCTCGTGGATCGCGAGAAGGAGGTTCAGGTCTCTATGATGGCCAGCAATTTCTGGGCTAGGCCCATCCTCGGGACGCTACCTTCTGCCAGCCTGCCGCGATTCGAAGACGGCTGCGGCCTTTGCGAAGACGGCTTCGAATCCTTGCGCTGGCGTGACACAACGTTGCGGCCGGCCAACCCTATGTTCAAGTGGCGGCTCCTGGGTCGGTGCACGAACCGCTGCGCGGAGGGGTTTTTGCGGCGCGGTTGATGTAGAACGGCAGGCGTAGCGCCCGCATTGAGCGAGGCCCGTCGCAGGCAGAAGCACGCGCTCAGGGGTATCTGGCCGCTGGAGCGCGTCGAGTAGCTCTGTCGCGGCGGCTACGTCGCGGTGACTGATCTGCGCCAGAATATGGAGATTGACCACGGAGCGTGGATGTTGTCCTGTCGCTGCGGCCGCGAAACTCAGCTCGTCACGCTCGCGAGCCTTCTGCGTCTCCTTTGCCCGCTTGGCTGGGTCGTAGGTCTGGTCCATCAATCGTGGGTAACGCCTCTGGATCAGAATAGGAATCGACGAGCTATGAGTACGCCTGACGTGGATGGAGAAGGGTGTGAGGCCGACCCGCTCGCTGAGTTAAGGCGCTTTGGCGTGGAGCAGGCCTACCAGCTGCGAAATCATGCACGAAGGAGCGGACTGCGGTTCGAGGCCTATCTCACTCCCGATCTGGCAGACTGGGTGCTCAAGCTGGTTGAGAAAGGCGTGTTCATCAGCCCCGGCGACGCGGTCTTCCACCTGATGGCCGAGGTCCACGAGCTTTCGGCACACGAGGATCTGCGGTCTGAGCTGCAAAGGCGGCTGGTTGAGGAAGCGCTCGCGGAGGTTGATGCCGGCGTCAGCTATCCAGCGGAAGAGGTCCTTGCAGAGGTGATGGAGGAAATCGATAACCTGCAGGAGCCGGCAGTCTGGCAGCGGAGGTGATGCGTGTGAACCATGGAAACGCTCTGCCCACCATAGGTGCCAGGGCGCGCCGCACCGCAAATGTGTCGCTCGACGCGCGCTCTTGGATGAGGCAAAGTTGCTCGGCATCAAACATCTCGCGTGCTTGCGGACAAGGTCTTGCGGCTCAGATCGCTGATTTGCGTGCTGCGCGCTGGCGCACCGAGAATGCTGATGCGCTGACTTCCTCCGACGGTCGTATTGCGAACGAGGAACTTTCCTTAGCGCGCTATCGCCGGTTCTAACGGATCTCGCCGGCGGAGGTACTGCGGAGCGAACCGCTCGGCAGCTAAGCTCCAATTGTTGCCGCTCAGCTGCTCAGAACGCAGGCCGGGAGCGGCGACTTTCTCACGTTGCGTCGGTCTGCACGGGGGGGCAAACCGGAATGGCCGGTTCGGAGCGAGCATCTGAGGTAAGCGGACATTCGTTCGCGCACCTTGGAGCGACGGCTACGCGCCTTCATGTCGGCCATTTCGCTCGGCACCCGCTGATCTCAGAAGCTGCCGTATGTACATGATAGATCGCCAAGGCCGCCGAGCGGCATGGAACTATGCGTTCCTTCGCTGTGGCTGCAGGTAACGATGGCAGTTGGCGTGAGCGTACCTTTGACGCTCGCTTGCGCTGCAACACTATACAAGGAGCGTGTGGTAGACCGCTGACATTGGCAGTTTGATTCAGGAGCGCGTTGGCTGTCGTTCGCAAGTATCCGACTCGGTGTGTAACCGCGCAACTGAGTTCTCGGCGCTACGCCGCTGAACCATTGCATCGAGCTCAAACCCTTTCCAGCTGCGGCTCATGTTTGGCGGCATGTAGTGCTGGAAGGACCCAGATGCTGTCGCGCGGATGGCTGCGGGCGCGGCTCAGGGCTGAGCGCCAGGCAAAGGCGATGAACACGACCGCAGCAATGGCCATCGCATCAAGTAACGGCACGGCAGGCGGATGAGATCCCATATAGGCCAAGGATGCCGTTGGGATGAGCAGCAGCGCTGCCGCGGTCGCCGGCAGCAGCTCCAAGGCCGCACGCGGAGCTCCGCGCAGCAGCGACCAGGCGGTGAAGCTCACGAAAACCGCGAAGTAGATGGCGCTATGCAGCCCCGGCGTAGCTGCAAGGCCCAGCGGCTTGGCAGCGGCGACGGTCACCGCGATCCCGGCGACGCAGCCGAGCGGCACGCCGACCGTCAGCGAGCCCAGGATGCGCGTGGAGCGGGTCTGCTCCACCGCGCCCGCCTTTCGCTCCCGCTTGCGGCGGCTTTCGATCCACAGCAGGTTGCCGGTGTAGAACAGGAACGCGCCCGCCATGCCGAGCAGGAAATAGGCCCAGCGCACGCCAGCCCCGCCGAAATTGCCGAAGTGCAGCGCGAAGAAACTGGTGACCGTCGCGCCCCAGCCGTCCTGCCGGCCCGGCATGTAGTCGGTCTCGGTAAAGGCGCCGGTAAAGGCGTCGGCCTCCGCCAGTCCGTAAGTGGGGGCGCGGTGGCCATAGCGGGGATCACTGCCCTGCACCCTTACGTGCATGTGCCCGTCCGGCTCGTTCTCATAGCTGATCGAGCGCACCTTGAAGCCGGGCGCCTGCGCCTCGATGCGGCGGAGCATCTCGGCAGGCGCCAGCGGCGCGCGCTGCTCCACCTCTGGCGGCCCGGCGACCTCCTCAGCAGGTGCGGACATGCCGCGCGCGAAGGTCGCGCCCTGCAAGTCGTAGAACTGGTCATGGAAAGCGAAGACCACTGCCGTCAGCGCCATGACCATGTGAAAGGGCACGCTGAGGATGCCGAGCACATTGTGCAGGTCCAGCCACATGCGCTTGACGTTCCTGCCGATGCGCAAGGCGAACAAATCGCTGACCAAGCTCGGCAGCAGCACGATAACGCCGGAGATGATCGCAATGGCGTAAAGCAGCGAGATGCCGCCCATGATCGGCAGTGAGACTTCCGGCGGGAAAGGCAGGCCGACATGCTGGTGCAGCACGTCGACGAACTGCGCCACCGGCGAGGGTCCCTTCTCCTCCACCTGTACCGAGCCGTCGGGCGCGAGCGCGGCATAATAGGTCCTCGGGACCGCGGCATGATCGTCACCGCCGCCGCGCACGGTCCAGCTCATCCGCGCCGGCTGTTCCGGGCCGGTTGCAATGTGGATGTCGTAGCGTTGCGCCGCCTCCGGATGCGCTTGCACCACCCTTGCAATCAGCTCCGGCGCCCGCTCGAGCGGCACCGGATCGGCCAGCTCGCTTGGCGCCGAGGCCCAGCGCTGCAGCGGCTCCTCGAACATGGTGATCGCGCCGGCAAAGAACGCGATGAAGAGCGCGAGGCCGGAAACGATTCCGACCCAACCATGGATCTCCTTGTACATCCGGAGGATGTCGGTGCGCACCTTCATGACAGCATTCCCGTCGCAAGCAGGGCCAGCCAGATCGCGGCAGTGGCGAGCCCAAGAATCGCCCAGGCGCGCGCGCCGGAGCGGAAGAGGAAGCAGAAGCTCAGGATGCCGCACCAGATGGGCGAGACCATCCACATGGTGAACTGTCCGGGCAGCGAGAAATAGGTGTCGCGAATACCGAGCGCCCAACTCAGCAGGCCCGACACGCCGATCGCGATGGCGAGGCCCAGCAGCAGGCCCGCGCTGGCCTTGCCGAACCAGTCGCGGCTGGTGAGCGGCTCTTTCATCGCGCCTCTTCCTTCCTCCGGCGAAGCCATGCGGCGGCGAGCGGCACCACGGTCCAGACCAGCATGGCCAGAGTGACAGCGATGAACACGGCCGTCGCTGGCCCCGCCCATTGCAGCAACACCACAAGGCCGAGGACCAGGCCGGCAAGCCCGCCCCAGGCGAGCACCTGCGTAGGCCGGGTGCGCTTCACGACCAGCTGGTGCGGTGAGGCAAGATAAAGCGCCAGCGATGCGCCGATCACGATCACCATGCCGAGAAAGCCGAGCATCACTGCGCGTCCCTTCCGAAGGCTGCCTCGATCGCGGGACCTATGGCCGCCAGCATGGTGCTGCCGTGTCCAAGGCCTTCGAGCGTAAGATGGTGCACCGCGCCGCCGAGCGCCTGCAAGCGCTCGGCCAATGCTTGCGTCTTGACGCTGGCGCCCAGGTTCCGCTCGGCGGTGCCCGCAACGAGGAGCAGGTGCGCACCGGGACGGGCGGATGTGAACCACTCTGCCGCCTTCCCATCGCCGTACCAGAGCGAGGGGCTAGCCGCGACGTAGCCCGAGAAGGACCGACCAGAGTTTAGCGCATGAAGCGACAGCAGCCCGCCGAAGCTGTGCCCCAGAAGGGTCTGCCGCTGCGGATCGACGGGCCAGCGGTCAGTCACACGCGAGCGCAGGGGGCCTTCGAGCAGGTCCAGAAAGGCGTCGGCACCTCCCAGCGCGAGTCCATGCGCCGGCATCCCCTGCGGGATCGAGTATCCCTCAACGGCTGGCGTATAGTCGAGGACGCGCTGCACCAGTGAGCCGGAGTCGACGCCGACCACCAGGCCAGGCTCTATACCGGACCTCGCCCCCGCCGCCGCGAGCCGGCGCGCTGTCATGGCTGCGATGGCGAAATTGTCCTCCCCATCCAGCACCCATAGCACCGGCCAACCCTTCGCCGGCGGCTCTCCCTCCGGCCAGGCGACGAGCAGGCGATAGGCGGCGCCATGATCCACCTGCACCGTTTGCACGTCGGATCGCTCCAGCTGCCACGGCTCGGCAGACGCTGGCGCACCCGCCAGCGAGGCTGCGACAGCCAGGCCGAGAAGCGCCCTCACCACCGGAAGTCCAGCCGCGCCGTGACGCTGCGGCCCTGTCCATAATAGCAGGCCGAAGTCGCGGTGCAGGTGGCGACAAAGCGCTTATCAGCGATGTTCCGGGCGTTGACGGAGAAGACCGCGCCGCCCAGCGCGGGCATCGCATCGCCCAGATCATAGCGAACGAACAGGTCGAACAGTGTGTAGTCGGGGATCGCCAGCGCATTGTTGGTGTCGCCGAAGCTCTCGCCCGTGTACCGCACGCCGCCGCCGAACCCGAACCCGGCCAGAGGGCCCTGTTCGATCGTATGGTTGACGAACAGCGAGGCCAGCCAGTCCGGCACCTGAGGCAGTTCGTTGCCGACCTGTCCGAACACGTTCGACTCCGTGATCTGCCCGTCGCTGCGGGTCAGCGTCGCGATCACCGCCGTGCCCCACGGCAGCGAGGCCTTGCCCTCCAGTTCAAGCCCGCGGATCCGGCCTTCTCCCGTCTGCACCTGGCAGGTGCTGACGCCGCACAGAGTGCCGTTCGGGTCGGGCGTGGTCAGGTTCTGCTGGGTGATCTGATAGCCGCCGAGCGTGACGTAGATATTCCGCCCCTGTTGGAAGCGAATGCCCGCTTCCCACTGCTGACCCGTCGTGGGCTCGAACGGCTCGCCCGTCAGATTGGACGTGGGGTCGCTGACCTGCGGCTGGAAGCTTTCGGCATAGCTGACATAGGGCGCGAGGCCATTGTCGAACAGGTAGACGCCGCCGGCCCGCCAGGTGAAGGCATCGCTCTCCGTGACGAAGCGGCGGCCGTTGATCGGGTTGAAGGTGTCATCCTTCGCCCAGTCCTGCCGCCCGCCGATCGTCACCCGCAGGTCGCCAATGGCGATCTGGTCCTGCAGGTAGACGCCCGCCTGCTTGCTTGTGGTCTCGGTATAGATCTGGGGGCTGAGGTTGGCGGCGTAGGATGCCGCGCCGCGCGGCATGGGATCGAATATGTCGAGCAGCGGCAGCACCTCAGACCCGGCGACCAGATCGCGATAATGCTCCCACTCGGTGTGGAAGTAATCGAAGCCGGCCAGCAGCGTGTGGCTGATCGCGCCGGTGGAGAAGCGTGCCTCCAACTGGTTGTCGGTGGCGATGCCGTCGCTTTCGCCGATGCCTTGGACCGCGCGGCGGGCGATGGTCTGGCCGGGGATGCAGCCGGGGATGTTCGCCGGGCAGGTGGTCAGCGTATTACCCGCCAGAACGACCACCCGATACAGCGTCTCCAGCCGCGTGTAGCGGGTGTTGTTGCGGAACGTCACCGCATCGCCAAAGCCGTGCTCGAAGAACGACGCGAGGAGGTACTGGTCGCGATCGAAGGCGTTCCACTCCGGTTCACCCAGATTGGCATCATTGTCGATATAGCCGCCATTTGTCGGCTCGAGCGAACCCAGCGCCGGCAGGAACTGGAACGTCGCCCCGCCTTCGTCGCGTTGGTACTGGCCCAGCAGCGTCCAGCTGGTGCGCTCGCCAAGGTCGAGCGTGAGGCTGGGCGCGGCATAGTAGCGGCGGTTCTCGATGCCTTCGACCTGCGTATCGCCGTCCCGCGCCAGCGCTACCAGGCGACCGGACAAAGCGCCCGCCAGCGGCCCGCTGATGTCGGCCGCTGCCTGAAAATTCCAGTTCTCGAGATCAGTCGTGCCGATGCCCTGCAGCAGGAACTGCGCCTGGAACATGTCCGTCGGCCGCTTGGTGACGATGTTGACCACGCCGCCCGGCGCGGTCTGCCCGTACAGCGCGCCGGAGGGCCCTTTGAGCACCTCGATCTGCTGGAGTGCGAAGGGGTCGAAGCCTGGCCGGGTCCATTGCCCACCAGAAGGCAGGCGCAGCCCGTCGACGAAGTTGTTGTTCGACGAGAAGCCGCCCGCGCCGAAGCCGCGCACGGAGACCTCGTCCACACGGCTGTCGATGCCGAATGCCTCCGCCTGCACCCCGGCCGTGTAGCTCAACGCGTCGGCAATCGTGGGGGAGGCGCGAAGATCGATCTCCTCGCGGCTGATGATCGAGATCGACTGCGGCGACTCGATGATCGGGGTGCTCGTCTTGGTTGTCGAAGTGGCCGAGGACTGGCCGGTGGCAGTGACGATGATCTGCTTTTCCTCGTTCCTTTCCTGCGCGTGTACGGCGGTTGGCGTGGAGGCGACCAGGACCAGCCAGACCGCAGAGAACGTGTTTTGCATTGTACCCCTCATTCCAAACCTTAGCCGCCGCTAATGCGATTAAGTCGCAATCGCAAGCCCTGAAGCCTCAGTGTCTTCGCTCATCACTCTTCTCTCATTCGGTGAGGAACTGGCAGTGCACGGCGGGCTAACAATCACCCGCTGTGAGACAGGTTGGGCGAGCGATGCCGTTCGGCCGTCACAGACGTTGATCAAGCAGCGGAACGATGGCTGAGACTAGGGTCGAACCCAATCAGTGGGTTGCTTAAATGCGCCGGAACCTCAGCGAAACCGCCTTCTGCCGCCTCAAGGACTTCTGCCGCGTCCATACCCGTTACGGCAAGCTCGCCACCAACTTCCTCTCCGCCGTAGCCCTCGCCACAGCCGTCGCCTTCTGGCTCTGATCGAGTTCAGTCCTGGGCAGCAGCCGATCGGCAGCTTTCTCAACTTCATCATCGCAGACCGGACAGTCGCCTTCCGGCCCAGGAGCCGTACGACCGGTCCTGCCACGAACTGCCAGACGGCAACGCGCCCCCATATTGGTCGTTCAACTAAGACTTGATGGGCCACTGAAAGCGGCAGGCGTCCCGTCGTGCATCAAGGTTGAGTCGGAGGGTGCCTGCGCACTTATGGCAGAGACCGCCAGCCTTTTTCCTTTGACGTGAATCTAAGATATGGCTGACCTTGAGCGGCTACGCCCTCCGTCTAACGGGCGCTCGAACGGGCGCAATCGAGGGGAATGGACATTGCATTCTCGGCTGCTGACGCACCCTCGACTGACGCGTAGCTCTGCGAGGTTAGCGGAGAGTAGCGGGATTGAGCGCTCGTCCCAATCGCCTCCAGCAGGCGCGCCTCGTCAGCTGCAAGGTCATATATTCCATGACCCTCCAGACCAAAGATCTGCTCCACCAGATCGTGACCGAGGTGGAACCGATCCGTAGAAGAAGACGCCATGCAGATTGAGAACCGCTATCATCAGGCAACCGATCCTTCCAAAGTTCGCGACGACTATGCTGGGAGACCTATCGAACCGTTCGACGAGAAACTCGATGAATAAGCTGTCGGCCATTTTTACCCTGTTGCTTGCACCTCTGATCGTTGCGTGTTCGAGTTGCGTCGCTCCAGAAGAGCGTGCATCTTCTTTCGAATATATCTCGCTATCCTCGTCGCGATACGTCAAGGCTTCGTCAGTTATTCTATCTCCTGCACCCGAGTTTCCGAAGTCAATATCGGCCGAGGCAATAAAAGGAGAACTGGGTCTAAGCTCTGAGTTGCGCTTGGAGTATTTTGAAACACGTGATTTGGATGGTGGAAGGTCCGTTGATATATATGAGGTTTATGGGATGCCAGACACGTTCATCGGCGTGTCTGAGGGATCATCTGATATCCTTATCATAACGCTGTGAGTGGCGTTATCATCCAAGCGCCAACGCCTCCTCCGGCCTCACCTCATCGATCGCGCCAATCTGCGCGCCGTCGCGTAGACCGAGCGCTTCGGTGAGCCTGGCGCGGCTGTCGGTGTAGAGCGCGACCGCATCCTTCGCCCTGCTGATCGCCACATAGACCGCTGGCGCATCGACGGTGTTAGCGCGGAAGCTCTCCAGATGGGCCATGACCCGATCGGCGGTGGCACCCTGGGCGGAATGTATCGTGCGGACCCATCCGGGCCGGATATGCCGATCGGTGAGGCGGGAGAGGTCGAGCGCCTCCTGCTTGCCCTCCTCGCGCTCGACCACAATCCCAGCCCCTCGCGGATCGATCGCGACCACGCTAGCGGTGTTGCCGTTAAGACGCCCCGCGCGCCGGTTGTTGCGGGTGAACTGGATGCGATCGCCGGTGCGAAACTCCTGTTCGACCTCGACGAACGCCTCGGCCTGGTCGCCGCCCCAGCGTGCGGGCGACCAGGCGACCGCCTTGCCCTGCGGGGTGGCGAGCGAGACCTTGCCCGCCTCGGCGTCGATGCTCTCCACCCGGTAGGCACGCCCCCTGCTTAGCCGCTGTTCGCGCCTGCCGCGCCGGAACGTGACGATCTGGCCGGGGGTATAGCTGGCGGCGTCGGACGCCTCGGCACGGGTCAATCCCAGCGGTTCCAATGTGGTCGCAGTGATCGCATCGGCCCCCAGCGTGCCATCGCGGGCCAGCTCTGTGCGGATGGCGTCTGTGAGCCGCTGGCGCCCCTCGCGGGTCGGATCGAGCACGAGGGTCCGGGCGCGATCTGCGGGCGATAGCTGCGCGTAGTCCCGCGCCATGGCCGAATACCTGGACGCATCGTCCCCCTGCTCGACGATCCGCCCGCCGCCCTGATCGATAGCCTCGAATGCGCGTGCCGCTTCGCCTGCCAGGATCGCTTCGACCGCTTCCCTGGTGTGCGCGTTGGTCTGCCGCACGATCTGGTCGAGCACGTGGGTGGCCATGCCGTGCTCCTGGAGCTGGCCGAACGCGCGGCCCGCTTCGACGCTGCCGAGCTGGCGCACGTCGCCCACGAGGATCAGGCGGGCATCGGCCTCGCGGGCCTGGGAGAGCAGCGCCTCGCTGTCGCGGGCGGAGAGCATGGGCCTCGTCCACGATCCAGACCTCGCTCCCGCGCTCGATATCATCAGCCTGGCCCAGCAGCATGCGAGCAACGGTGAGCGGTTCGGCATCGATCGCTTGGCCGATCAGCTCGGCGGCGGTGGCGGTGGGTGCAAGCGCGCGGACGGTCAGGCCCTGGTCGCGTGCGGCCTTCGCATAGGTGGCGATGACCGTGGTGGTCTTGGCGGTTCCGGCATGGCCCTGGATGGCGGTGACCGATGCGGGGGAGAGCAGCAGGCCCCTGGTCGCCTCGCGCTGGCTATCCGTCCAGGCGTGGCCGTGGTCGGCGGCGGCAAGCTCGGCGGCGGCGATGGTGCGAGCGGCGTGGATGCGGTCGTGCAAGGGTGTGAACCGCTCGCGTCCGGTGGCTTCGATCGCGAGCATGCGGGTCTCGGTGGCGACGGCCTGGCGGGTAGCGAACCCTGCGGCCCCGCTGGCGAGCCGGGATGCGGCACGGGATACGAGGTCGCCGGTCGCTTCGGCCTGGGCGATGGCGGCGAGGATTTCGGCATGGGTGGCGGTGCCGCATGCGCGGATGCTGGCCTCGCGTTCGAGCTGGGCGGCGGAGAAGGTGGCATCGCGTTCGGTTCGCGGCGCTCCTCGACACGGCGCGAGCGCATGTCACCGCCCTGCGGCTTGGGCGCGAAGCTGCCGGTTGCCCGCCGCTGCGCCTGCCAACGGATTGCAGTCGACGGGGCCACCCCGAACCGCGTTGCCGCTGCCCGGCAGCTCATCCCGGCATCAATCGCTGCCAGCAAGCGCGTGCGCAAATCCATCGAAAGAGGCTGACCCATCCACGCTGGCCTCCAATCCTCAGCCAGCATCGTGAATCAGAATTTCAGCCGCTTGTGAATCCCCGCCGATTCTCGTCGGTCAGAAACCGCTCTAGATTGGTTTTTTTGCGCGCGCCTGCGGCCTCACCCTTCCCTGCCGCGCTTTGGTTGCCACGCACCTCCACGAGGACGAGCGACTTGTCCGATGGCGGGATGAGCTGAGCGAGCGAGCCGCTCCGCACTGGCGCGTGGAGCGACGATCCTCGTCAAGAAGGTGCTCGATCAGGAGCGGCTCATCTCGACCGAGCAGGACCCGCAAGGCGTGCTCGTCATGAACATCCACAAATCGAAGGGAAAGGAGTTCGACGGGGTCGTTCTGGTCGAGGGCGCGTTCAAATCCTTTTTTTTCGACGTGCGCCAGGAGAAGCCCCCATTTCCGCAAGCGCGAAGGCTGCTGCGTGTGGCGATCACGCGCGCGAGATCGCGGGTTGCCATCGTTCGCCCAACGAAATGCGTTCCTTTGGTAGGCGGCTGATCTCAGCGTGCCTCCAGGTATTAACGTCCGCGGCGTCCGCGTCCGAAGTTCCGTTCGCCTTGGTAAAAGTCGTGGAACGTTGTGGATTGGCCGAGAGCGGTTATGCCGCAAAGGCGATTTCAGCGTCGGCTTGCAGAGAGCAGTCCGCTGAGTCCGGGCAGTCCTCGTCGTCCGCAAACGCAGTCATTGAGAACGCCCCAAATGAACAGCGGCTTTTGGCCCCAACCTGTCGTTCAACGGCTGGCGCTGGAATGACAGAAAAGTCCCAGCGCCCGTACCCGGCACGCCCCGAGCACGGGCGCCAGCAGGTTCAAATCTCAGTGTTCTCGGCAAGCGCGAGTGCGTCTTCCACATCGATCCCAAGATAACGCACTGTGTTCTCGATCTTGCTATGGCCGAGAAGGATCTGGACGGCACGTAGGTTGCCGGTGGCCCTGTAGATGATCGATGCCTTCGTTCGGCGAAGTGAATGTGTGCCATACTCGCTCCTCATCAGACCGACACCTGTCACCCATTCATCGACAAGCCGAGCATACTGGCGTGTGCTCAGGTGCCCTTTATGATCAACCCGGCTCGGGAACACATAGTCGTCGACCGTGCCGCCGCGCCGATCGAGCCAGGCCAGCAGGCTGGCCCGGGCGTCCGGCAGCAGCTCAAATTGGACGGGGCGCCCCGTTTTCTGCTGCATCACGATCGCCCGCGTTCGGATCTGGCCTCCGCTGAGAAGGTCGCCAATCTTTATCTGCACGAGGTCGCAGCCTCGAAGTTTGCTGTCGATCGCTAGATCGAAAAGCGCCCGATCGCGCAGGCGGCCGCGCTGGTTGAGGTAAAAGCGAATCTGCCAAATCTGCTTCGGTTTCAGAGCTCGCTTGGCGCCCATGGTCCTTCCGGCATTCCAGACCGGGCGCTTGGTGGCGGTGAGTTCTGTTTCAGGCCTCTCCATGATCGTTCTCCAATGGCCACATTGGCCATCTGCAGAACGCTTGCCGGCAAGGATGCGCAGGAGTGGTTTTGGGGCTACCGCCGACCAACATACCTCGTCCGTCATCGGGCGTAGAACGGCAGCTTGCGAAAGAACCCGCCACTCGCTCAGCGAGAAGCTGCTTAGTTCAAAGTTAATATACCGGCGATACGTTTAAATGCATTGTCGGTTAATACGAGGCCGGTCTCAGTGTCTAATTATGCGGACGATAGCGCATGCCCATATTTACCATGCATTCGACCACCCACAGCCAGCCTTGTTGGTCAACGTTTGCACGCCGCTTCCTTGCACTCCCATTCTTAACCAAATGGAAACCCTTCGCATTTACCAAACTATACCGTGCTTTGCGGTAAGCGCCCGTAGATCGCAGGCGCAGATGAAAGCACAATAGGGGACAATTCTTATGAAACTTCGCGTGTGCATTATTACAACAGTAGCATCTGTCGCGCTGGGATCCGGTCTCGCTAGCCCAGCAGCTGCCGACGCTACACCGCAATGTAATGATGGCGCCACTGCCGGCTCCACGGAGTGTGGCTCAAATTCTACGACAGGGAACGGGAACGGAGCCAATAATACCGCAGTCGGCTTCAACGCGAGCACTAGCCCCGCATTGCCGGGGGCGACGGGTGGCTACGCAACGGCGGTGGGCGCAAACGCGGTGTCGTTTTCTGGAAGTACGGCCACTGGCGCTGATGCCGCGGCAACTGGCGATGGCTCGACGGCCTACGGGTTTGCTTCGGCTGCAAGCGGCGAGGCGAGTGTGGCGCTTGGCGTTTCGGCGCAGGCGAGCGGGAGGGATAGCGTTGCTTTGGGCAGGCAGTCTGTCGCAGATGCAGCCAATACGGTTTCCGTCGGTTCAGCCTCCTTGCAACGCAGAATTGTCAACATGGCGGGTGGCAACATTGGCTCGAGTTCCACAGACGCGGTCAATGGATCACAACTTTTCGTTACCAATCAGAATGTAGCAACAGCGCAGGGGACTGCGAACACCGCGCTCTCGAACGCTACAACAGCGCAGGGCACCGCGAACGCCGCGCTGTCGAACGCTGCGACAGCGCAGGAGAGTGCGGACACCGCCTTCTCGAACGCTACAACAGCCCAGGGCACCGCGAATACCGCGCTCTCTAACGCTGCGACAGCGCAGGGCACCGCGAACACCGCTCGCACTGAGGCCGCAGCCTCGCAGAGCACCGCGAATACCGCGCTCTCCAACGCTGCGACAGCCCAGACCACGGCGAATACCGCACGCACTGAAGCTGCGACGGCACAGTCCATGGCGTCGACCGCTCTCACCGCGTCGAATGGCTTTGACAGCCGGATTACCTCTTTGGAAGGGAACCTTGCTGGTGTTCGGTCGGACCTGCGCAAGACCGACCGCATGGCCAGTCGCGGAGTTGCGATCGCATCGGCCTTCGCATCCGTTCCCGCAATGGAATCCGGCAAAAGCTTCGGCATTGGCGTGGGGGTGGGCAGTTACAACAGTGCCACTGCTTTTTCGATAGCCGCCGGGGCACGGGTTTCCGATGGTGCTGAGTTCCGGATCAATGTCGGGACAGCAGGCAATGGCAAGGTCGCTGTTGGCGGCGGCGGGATGTTTAGTTGGTAACTCCTTGACGGGCTTGAATAAGTCCCTCGCCTGTCCGGGCGCTGATCCGGCAGGCGAGGGAGAACGGCAACCGATCCGAACCACTTCCGGAAACGCATCGAGCGGGCTTGAGACACGGTTGCCGGACATTACCCTGGGGTCGCGCCTGCCTTCGGTATTGTCGCTACTCGTCAGTAGGTGCCTCCGCCTTTGCATATTCTCAGTAAGAATCCGCCTGCCTGCTGACAGACCAGTCTCTGCCGGTCTGCGAAACCAGCCATGCAAGCGCTGAACGTCGGATTTTGACCGAACCTGCCGTTCCACGAAGCGGCGAGGAATGACTGCAAAGTCCCAGTTCCCGCCATCGAGGTTGGTCGACCGCGCCCGATGAATGAATTTCTGAAGTTGGGCAGCTGGGAAGGCGGCCTGAACGTCCCGTAATGGGTCAAGATCGCCAGCTATCCAGCGCATTGCCTCGACGGTGGCTTTGGCTTCGCACACTGGACCCCGCAGCTAGGTAGAGGGGATGAGAGTAGGCAGCAGGGGCCTTAGATCGATCAAAAATATCGAAGAACAAGGGCGCTCAAGAGGGTCGCCACTCGGCAAGCTGCTGGTCCTGCTGCAGCCGCAGACGGCGCCACTCAAGCGCGGCGAACACGTGCTCGACATTCAATGGGTCGCTCACCGGTAACGCCGCGACAACCTCGCGCCTGAACCGGCCCTCCAAGCCAGCGTCAGTCAGCCATGCCCGCTGCCACCAGGCCGTAATCTCCTTTCGGGCATTCGCCAGCGCGAGCGCAGCCGGAATTCTATCCCGCTTCTGGTGCTGATTGATACGCCTGTCGCTCGGCAGCAGATTCCAAAGATCACCACATGGCCAAGCGGCCCATGGCAGGCAATGATCAATGTCCAGACGCGCAGCGGTCAGGGTTTCGCCAGACCAGACGCAGGTCAACTGCTCACCAAGTTCGAGAAGCCGAGCAGCAGCCATCCGTCCGAGCGTGGTGTCGCGCTGTGGCTCCTCCCACACCATCGCGGCTTCGACTTGCCCGGCCGGGAGCGTCATTCCCATTCGCTCGCCATAGGAGCGTATCAACCTCGCCCATTCACCGACGAGCACAGGATCGATCCAGGCGCCAAGCCGCATCATCGCCCGCCAGACATGCCCCGGCACCCGCAAGGTACCCCAGCCGAACATGGCTTCTGTCCCAAGTTCAAGCGAGCCGTTCAGTCGGCCCGGCTGGCTCTTGCGAGTGGTGAACACTGGCCGATCGCTGTTGGCGAAGCGGGTGTAATTTGCCGGCATGGTGACGATGGTCGTCGCCGCCTCGCTAAGCGCGGCATGCATGCTGGTGGCGCGCTCGCCCGCGAACACTGCCCCGATCCGCAGTTCCTGTGGAGCAATGCTGTGGGTAATCAGCGAGCGAAACCCCTTCTTGGCAAATCCCAGGCGATCGGGTCCGCTGTTACCGGGAAGTTGGGGCAATCCCAGGCGAACCAGCGGAAGATACATCCTGATCCAGAAGAGAGCGACGAGCCCCAGCGGCAGGTCCACCGCATCCGGATCGTCAAGCGCCGGGCGAGCCACTGCTGGTGCGTGTTCGGCGATGCGTGCCACCGCTCGCAACAGGCCGAGCTTGTAAGTCGAGGATTTGTCATCAGCGAGGATGATGCCGCGGATGAGCGGCAACGCGCCTGCGCCATCGTCGGGCATGCGCAGCACCACTGCGGTCCACCGCACCTCGCTTCGCCGCAATGCGTCGGGCTGGTCTACTGCCCGAAAGACCTCCAGCCCGAACATACGGGCAAGAGCCTCCACCTCGCCGAGCGTAACCTCATGCATCGGCCGGTCAGATGGTGCCGGACCCTGGCGCAGCGTCATGACCAACAGGGCCCCGGGCTTGAGCACTGTGACGAGCTTGCGAAAGGCGCGCTGGCGCTCGTGCGGCGCAACATGCTGCCAGACCGCCGAGAGCAGCACCAAATCGAAAGCGATCGCCGTCTCGTGAACCCGGCGAAGATCGGGGAGGCGATCGTCCAGCCAGCGGATACGCGGCTCGGCATGCCGCCGCTGCCCCTCGGCTCGCATGGCCGCTGCGGGTTCGACAGCGACCACCTCGTAGCCGAGATCTACAAGCTTGGCCGCGTCCCGTCCTGATCCCGCACCAACGTCGAGCGCCAGCGAGCCTGCCGCACGCGCTTCGACCAATCCAGCAAGACCGGGGAAGCCGCCGAGGAACTCGAGCCGATCGTAAGCTTCGGCAAGCTCTTGGGCTTGTGCGTTGTAGATCGCGACCGGGTCGGTGGCACTCACTCGTGCATACTTCCGGCGAATTGCTCTCGGTGCCGCGCGACGAAGTCGAGGCGCGGCCAGATACGCGGGTCCTGCGGCAAGCGGATTCTCTGCCCTGCCTGCGGAAACAGATCGCGGAACTGGGACGGCACCTGGTTGTGCGAGACGAGCAAGCCGTAATCGTCGCTAAAACTGATCAGGTGCCGGTCGAACAGCCAGTGCGCTGTCGCCGAGAGCGCGACGCCGTTCTGGACAACGTCCGGACCGCCGGCGGCGACAGGCCAGATATGCGCGGCCTGCGCCTCGGCCTTGCCGCCGCCATTGATGATCCTGAGACCAGTGACGGCGCAGGTGTTGTCGTAGGCATCGAGCACCAGCTTGCGAAATGCGCCGTCGCGGATCTTCCTGTTGACGAGAATCTGTTCGATCCGGCGCACGTTCCGCGGCTCGGTAAGGAGCGCCTCGGTGCCATCATCGATATGTCGCCTGTCCAGCTCCAGGCGAACCGCATTGCGCGGGTCGAGCACCCCGTCGAGACCCGCGCTGACGATTGCGACAAAGTCGACATCGTCGAGCAAGCGAACCGACCGGTCTCGCAACGCCCGGCCGATGGTCGAAGGGTCATCGAGCTGCCGCATGAAAAGCTCGGCGAAGCGTCCCGCCGCATCACGGTAGGGCACAGCTCGATCGAACGGGAGAAAGTCGATGACGCGGGCATAGAAGTGGGTAGGATCGACAGGGTCGGGGTCAATGGTCGCGACCCGTGCGACCGCGATATAGGCTTTGCGCCCTTTAGCCGCACCGGTTTCCCGATAGACAATCCAGTCGCCGACGCATTGCTGCGCGACCTTCAGGTAGATGCGCGGAAAGTGATAGCGCTCCTCGACCTGGTCGTCATAGGTTGAGGTTCCGCTGACCTCAAAGACGCACTTCATCCGACGAGCGCGCTCATGACTTCTGCGGGGCGTTTATCCGCTACCGGCGTGCACCGCTGAATCGCAGCATCAAGTAGCGCGATCACTTCACGTCGTTGTCTGCCAGCGGCATCGTTCCAGGCGACGAGACGAGCGCCAAGCGGAACGCCTGCGTTCTCATCAGATGGCAGCATCTCGCCAATTGCAAGCAGTGCGCGCGCCAGCAAGGGCCGCTCTTCATCGGGAAGTTGGTCTTCGATGCCGTCCGGCTCCCCAAGTGCACGGCACAGGGCGCCCACGATGCAGTATCCGCCCTGCGCGTCCGAGTGACCCTTCTGCGTCCAGCCGCGCGAAAGCGTCTGTCGCGCATGATGCAGCATTTCACAATCGCTTGGCACCTGAGTCCTCCGGTTCGAAACCTTTTTGTCAGCACCTGCTCGTTCAAAGAAAAGGCAAAACGCGCTCTGTACAAGGGGTCACGTTGGCGCTGCTTGGCAGCGCTTCGTGACGGCACGGCACTCTGGTGTGATCCATGGCCGCTGACAGTCGTATTGCGATCCCTCGACGCCAAACTGCCGCTACCCAGAAGCGGCCTTCGGCGAGCAACCAAAATTGGTCAGCTACGCGTCCTCATCCCGGTCCGGCGCTGCCCGGGGAGCTCTGCCACCGGCCCGGACCGTCTCAAACCAGCGGGCTAATGATGCTCGCCGGCAGGCCCCCTCACCCTCACCTCCTCCTAGCCCGAGCGGCGGCAGAACGCTTGTGCGGGGCAAGCAAGCCGTCTGATGCACCACCCGAAGCACCCGCATGGCGCAACTCGGGATCACGGGACGAAGCGGCTTCTTCATCCGGCATCGCCCCCGAAGGCCAAAAAATGGCTGTTTTCTGCGGGCTTGCGCCTGAATCAAAGTGGAATTTCTTTCTTGTCGCCATCGCGAAAATGGAATGTCTTTTTTGTTTCCGGAAGAACTCTATTGTTCTCCTACAACCTCCCGGCCACTCGACAGAGCTATTCCACTGTCACGGATTTTGCGAGGTTCCGCGGCTGGTCGACGTCGGTGCCCTTTGCGACCGCGACGTGATACGCGAGCAGTTGCACCGGGATGGCGTAGATCAGCGGGGCGATCAGCGGGTGCACGCGGGGCATCTCGATCGTGGCGGCACAACCCTCGCCCGCTTCGTCGAGGCCTTCGCGATCAGAGATCAGCACGATGCGACCGCCGCGTGCCCTCACCTCCTGCATATTCGAGACCGTCTTCTCGAACAGAGGGCCTGACGGGGCGAGCACGATCACCGGCACGGAATCGTCGATGAGGGCGATGGGGCCGTGCTTCATCTCGCCGGCGGCGTAGCCTTCGGCGTGGATGTAGCTGATCTCCTTCAGCTTCAGCGCCCCCTCCAGCGCCAGCGGGAAGTCGGGGCCACGCCCGAGATAAAGCACGTCACGCGCTGGAGTGATCAGGTGCGCCATCGCTGCGATGCCGTCATCATGGTCCAAGGCGGCGTTGAGCGCTGCGGGCGCCTCCAGCAGGTGCTGGACGATCTCCCCTTCTTCCTCCCGGCTGAGCCGTCCCTTTCGGACCGCGAAGTGCGCGGCCAGCGCGGCGAGCACCGCCAGCTGACAGGTGAACGCCTTGGTGGAGGCAACGCCGATCTCCGGCCCGGCATGGGTCGGCAGCAACAGGTCTGCTTCGCGGGCCATGGAACTGGTCGGCACGTTGACGACCACCGCGATGGTCTGCTGCTCCCGCTTGCAATGGCGCAAAGCGGCCAACGTGTCCGCCGTCTCGCCGCTCTGGGAGATGAACAGCGCCAGACCGCCTGGCTCCAGCACCGGCTCGCGGTAGCGGAATTCGCTTGCGTAATCGATGTCCACCGGCACGCGGGCGAATTGCTCGAACCAGTATTTCGCAACCATGCCGGCGTAATAGCTGGTCCCGCAGGCGACGATCGTCACCCGGCGCACGGCGGTGATGTCGAAATCGATCTGCGGCAGCGCGACGGCCTGCTCGACCGGGCGTAGATAGCTGGTCAGCGTCTGAGCGACGACTGTCGGCTGCTCGAAAATCTCCTTCTGCATGAAGTGGCGGTAATTGCCCTTCTCGATTGCGACGGCGGAGGCGCCGGAAGTGGTGATCTCGCGCTCCACCTGCTGGCCTTCCGCGTCGAAGATCGTCGCGCCTTCCCGGGTGATGACCACCCAGTCGCCTTCATCCAGATAGGCGATGCGCTGGGTCAGCGGAGCGAGTGCCAAAGCATCGGAGCCAAGGTAGGTCTCCCCTTCTCCGAAACCCACCACCAGCGGTGAACCGAGGCGAGCGCCGATCACTATATCAGGGTGTTGGCGGAAGGCGATGGCGAGCGCGAAGGCACCGCGCAGCTGCGGCAGCACATCACGCACTGCCTCCTGCGGGGAGCGCCCTGCCTCGATCTGCTCTGAAACGAGGTGGGCGATGACTTCCGTGTCTGTTTCGCTCTCGAACTGCCGCCCGCGTGCCTTCAGCTCCTCGCGAAGGGGGCGGAAGTTCTCGATGATGCCGTTGTGAACCAGCGCGACCTCGGCGGTGGCGTGAGGGTGCGCGTTGCTGGTCGTCGGAGCTCCGTGTGTCGCCCAGCGCGTGTGGGCAATGCCAGTCTCTCCCGGAGCGGGATCGGCGGCAAGCGCTTCGGCCAAGTTGGCGAGCTTTCCCTGCGCCCGCCTCCGGACCAGTTGCCCGTCATGCAGCGTGCACAGGCCCGCGCTGTCATAGCCGCGATATTCCATCCGACGCAGCCCGTCCACCAGCCGCCCCGCAACCGGCTCCCGGCCGACAATTCCGATGATCCCGCACATGACTTCGCTCTATTCCTTACCGGCCGCTTTTTTCTTTTTCATCACGTCGTGGAAGCGATCCGCCCAGCCCGGCTTCACCAGCTGCTCGGCGCGCACCATGCGCATCTCACCCTCCGCGACATCGCGGCTAACCGCGCTGCCCGCTGCGACAATCGCGTCGGCACCAATTTTCACCGGGGCAATCAACGCAGAGTTGGAGCCGATGAAAGCGCGCGGCCCGATCTCGGTCCGGTGCTTGAAGTATCCGTCATAATTGCAGGTGATGGTGCCGGCACCGATATTGGCCCCTGCCCCGATATTCGCATCACCAAGATAAGTCAGGTGGTTGGCCTTCGCGCCGCGCCCCAAAACAGCCTTCTTCATCTCGACGAAATTGCCGATGCGGGAGCCTTCCTCCAGCACGGAGCCGGGCCGCAGCCGCGCGAACGGGCCGACGGAAACGCCGCGCTCCAGCCGCGCGCCTTCAATATGCGAGAAGGCGTGGATCGTCACCTCATCGGCGATCTTTACACCAGGCCGGAACACGACGTTGGGCTCCACCATCACATCGCGCCCCAGCACCGTGTCCCAGCTGAAAAACACGGTTTCAGGCGCGATCAGAGTGGCGCCCTCCGCCATGGCGCGGACGCGGCGGGCCTGCTGCCAGCGCGCCTCGGCCGCGGCAAGCTCTCCGCGTGAATTGATGCCGGCCACCTCATCCGGATCGTCGGTCACGATAACCGCGCAGGCATTTCCCCCGCCGACAGCGATGTTCACGATGTCGGGCAGGTAATACTCGCCCTGCGCGTTGTCGCTGCGAACTTCGGCCAAAAGCTCGAACAGGGTAGCCGCCGGGGCAGCGAGCAGACCGGAATTGCACAACCGGCTCGCGCGCTCCTCCTCGGTTGCATCCTTGTGCTCGACCATCTTCGCAATGCGATCCTGATCGGCGATGATGCGCCCGTATTGCAGCGGATCGGAGGGCTGGAAGCCGAGCACCACCGCCTGAGGCACATCCTCTCCCCGCAGCCGGTCGAGCATCGCGCGCATCGTCTCCGAGCGGACGAAGGGCACGTCACCATACAGGACGAGAACGTCGCCCTCAAACCCGGCAAGCGCCTGCTCCGCCTGGCGCACGGCGTGCCCGGTGCCGAGCTGCTCCTGCTGCACCGCGATCTCTGCACGTCCCGCCAGCTGCGCCTCCACCTGCTCGCGGCCCTGACCGACCACGACCACCGTCCGCGCCGGAGAGAGCTCCTCAAGCGATGCAAGGAGGTGCTCGATCATCGGTCGCCCGGCGATCTCGTGCAGCACCTTGTGCCGCGCGCTCTTCATCCGCGTGCCCTGCCCGGCTGCGAGAATGATGGCGGCGAACGGGCGGGCGGCGGAAACGGCAGCGTCAGTCATCGCGCCGGCCATGCCACCATTCGGTTGCGGTTTCCATATGCCTGCGCCACAGCCCGCCACCATGCAGCCCTTCCCCTTTACCATGGTCGGCTTCGACCTCGATGGAACGCTGGTGGAATCCCACCGCGATCTCGCCTCGGCCGTCAATCACGCACTTGAAAAAGCAGGCCGTCCCTCGGTGGAGGCTGAGGAGGTGCATGAGCTGATCGGCGGCGGCACCGCCCGGATGCTGGAGCGTGCGCTGGAGCGGACGGGGGGGCAGCTTGCGCCCGAGGAGTTCGAGATGCGGCTCGGGGACCTGCTCGCTTGGTATGAAACGCATATCGCCGATAAGACGGTGCCCTACGATGGCTGCCTTGCCGCGCTGGATGCGCTGGCGGAGCGAGGCTGCACGTTGGCGGTGGTCACGAACAAGATCGAGAACTTCGCGGTCAAGCTGCTGAAGGAGCTTGGCATGGCGGACCGTTTCGCGGTGATCTTGGGCGGAGACACTCTCGGGCCCGGCCGCGCCAAGCCTGCTCCGGACATGATCGAGGAGGCGATCCGCCGCTGCCGCAAGGCGGGCGCGCCGGAAGGGCCCTTCGCCATGATTGGCGACTCGACCTACGACATCCGCGCTGCGCAGGCGGCCGGAGTGCCGTCAGTGGCGCTCAGCTTCGGCTATAACGATCTTCCCGCGGACCGGCTGGGCGCCGACGCGGTGATTGACCATTACGACGAGCTGCTTCCCGCTCTGGAACGGCTGTGACAGTGTACGGGGCGCTGCGTTGACAGACTGAAGCACTCAGCTAGCCTCCCACCCTTCAGGAGAGGTGGGCAGCGCATGTATAGCGAGCAGGATCTTCGCGATGCGGTTTCCGCCGGAGCGATCAGTGAGGAGGCTGCCGAGGCGTTGCGCAGTCATGTGGCGCGGCTGCGGGCGATGCCGGCGGTGGACGAGGAGAATTTCCGCCTCGTCAACTCGTTCAACGACATCTTCGTGACCATTGCCGCGGTGCTGCTGCTGGTGGCGATGGGGGGCATCGGCGGCTTCATCGCGCCCGGCGTGGGCGGCCTGCTGGTCGCCGCCTCCGCCTGGGGCATGGCCGAGTTCTTCACCCGGCGGCGGCGGATGGCGCTGCCTTCGATCGTGCTGCTGCTGGCCTTTGTGGGCGGGATCATCGCAGCGGGATCAGTAATTCTGACACTCGGGACGATGTCGCAGCTGTTCGACGCGCGCATCTCCGTGCTGCTTGGTTCAGCCGTCTTCATCGTAGGTGCTGTTGGCGCCTGGCTCCATTGGCGGCGCTTCAAGGTTCCGATCACCGTCGCCGCTGGGGCAGCGACCCTCGCAGGGTGTCTTATTGCCCTCATCATCGGGGCGGTCGGTCCGGAGACCGACGGCATCTTCCAGTTTGTGATCCTCCCGCTTGTATTCATCGCCGGACTCGCCGTGTTCGCCTACGCGATGTGGTGGGACATGAGCGATCGAACGCGGCAGACCCGGCGCAGCGATGTCGCCTTCTGGCTGCACCTGCTCGCGGCTCCCCTCATCGCGCATCCGCTGTTCCAGTGGCTCGGCGTGCTCGATGGGGAGACGGTTGGCATTGGTGGAGCGCTGCTGGTGCTGCTGGTCTACCTCACCTTCGGGCTGGTGGCGCTGGCGGTCGATCGGCGGGCGCTGCTCGTCTCTGCGCTGGGCTATGTGCTTTACGCTCTGGGCAGCCTGTTCGATGAGTTTGGAGCGGTGGGGCTGAGCGTGTCGCTGACGGCGCTGGTGATCGGCTCCGGGCTACTGATGCTCTCCGCGCTATGGTCGAACACCCGCGCGGCGCTGTTGGTTCGCATTCCGGATGCGCTGCGGCACCGCCTGCCGCAGTCGGAGCCTAGTCTCCCACCAGCTTGAGCAGCCGCCGCTCGATCACTGCCAACACGCTGCTGAGGTCATGCCCGCGCTTCAGCACCTGGCCCTGCTCTCCGAACAAGGCCCACATGCCCTGCTTCTGCCGAAGTGACGGCCGCTTCTCCAGCCGCATCTGCGGATGCTCGGCCGTACGGCGGAAGGCGGAGAAGCTGGCATATTCCTTTGTGAAGCCCATCGCGTAGTCGCGCCACTCACCAGCGGCGACCATGCGGCCGTAGAGATCCAGGATGCGCATCAGCTCGGCCCGTTCGAAGCCGATTTGCATCGGGCTTGCAACGCGATGCAAGCCACTCGGAAACGCCAGAATGTCGGCCGCACCCCCGTGGGAAGTGGGCCGCATCAGCTCTCAATTCCGCTTTTGCGAGAGGCAGCAGCGGCGCGGACGGGCCTCGGGGCCCGCTCGGCCCTGAGCGCGGCGATCTCGGCCCTGAGCTCTTCGATCTGCTGTTCGAGACCGGCGACCCGATCCCCAGCGGAATCGCAAGGCTCATCACACGGCGTTCCGTAGGGGATGAACTCGCGCAGCCAGGTCTCTGCCGGGACGAGCGTGGAACGCGCCTTGAGGCCGATCATCGTCGCGCCTTCCGGCACATCGTCCGTCACGACGGCGTTGGCACCCACTCGCGCGCGGCGGCCGACGGTGATCGGGCCAATAATCTGCGCACCGGAACCGATGATGACATCATCCTCCAGCGTCGGGTGGCGCTTGCCGCCCACGCCGTTGGTGGGGTTCGTGCCGCCCAGCGTGACGCACTGATAGATCGTCACGTTGTCGCCGATGTCGGCCGTCTCCCCGATCACGGTGAAGCCGTGATCGATGAAGAGGTTGCGGCCGATCCTGGCACCTGGATGGATGTCGATTGCCGTCAGCCAGCGCGAGAGGTGATTCACCAGCCGGGCGAGGAAATAAAGCTGCCCCACGAACAGCCAATGGGCGACGCGATGGAAGCCGATGGCCCAGACGCCCGGATACAGGAGGATTTCCCAGCGCGAACGGGGCGCCGGATCGCGCATGCGGACCGAGTCCAGATAGGCGATAAGCCGGTCGAACATGTGCCGTCCCGTTCTCCCCCAAAAGCCCCGCTAAAGCAAGCGAGGCTCGTCCGGACCCATGACGGCGTCGAGCGCCGCGCGCCAGATAGAGTGGGTGGCAGGGGCCTTGCGTTCAAGGCTGAGCCGGTCGATCTCTGAGACGATCCGCTCGATTTGTTCGAAAGAGCGGCCGATGCGCGGTACCAGGTAGGCGGCCGCCCCCTCCCCCAGCGGCAGTCCGCGCTGCTCCGCCAGGGCCAGCAGAAGGTCCGCCGCCATGGCATCGTCTGGCTGTCCGATCTCCAGTTGCAAGGCCGCACCCAGGCGGGAGCGCAGGTCCGGCAGCGTTATCCGCCAAGGTGGCTCACCCCCTATGAGGAGAAGCGCCGTGCCTTCCTCCTGCGCCCGGTTCCAGCGATGGAACAGTGCGGTTTCATCCATCCTCTGCGCATCATCGAGAGCGACACCGCGACGGCTGCCGGTGAACCATCGCGCGAACAGCGATTTGCCTGAGCGCGGCGGACCCGTCAGCACGGCGGTGCGGAAAGGCCAGTTGGACGGGTCAGCCAGCGCCTCCGCGATGTGGGCATTGGCATTGCCCAGGACAATCCGCCGTGCGCCTCGATAGGCGGCGGAGAGCGGCAGGGCGATTTGCGAGCCTTCCGTCATGCGGAGGGTCTTCGACCTGTTAGCGACTGATGGCGAGCGCGTTCGCCCCTTGGGTGACCTGCCAGCCGCGCGCGCGCAGCGCCTCGGCCAGAGCAGCGATATCCCCCGCGAAATTCACCCGCAGAACCGAAGTGCCGCCGATTGCGATGCTGTTCGTGGCCACGCCGCGCACGCCGGGCGTGCCGCGCACCGCACCTAGCGCCGCATCGACGGAGCCGGCATCGGGGGTCGTCACCTGCACGGTGAAGCTGGAGACGGCCTGCGCCTCCTCCGGCGTCGGGCTCGCGCCCGGAGTGGGGCTGGCCGACGGTGTGGGAGGCGTCATTGTCGGGGCGGCAGCGGCGGCGCGCGCGGCGGCCTCGGCCTGCTCGGCCCGGCGGCTGGCCTCGATCAGCGCCAGGACGTCAGGGTTGAGCTCGATCTCCTCCAGCGTCAGCGTCGGATCGGGCCGCAACTGTCCGCTGGCGAGCGCTCGGGTGTAAATCGCGTCAAATTGCTGCACCGCGCGGGTGAGCATCGCGGGCAGTTCAGCAGCGCTGGCGGCGCGCAGCGTGAAAGTGCCGAGAACCCGATTGTCCGGACCGTGCCGGGCGGTGAAGCGCCCATCCACCGGTCCGCCGGGCCATTCGTAGCGCAGCTCAGCCACCGGCATCAGCACGTCAGCCGCGCTGAACTGGTCCAGGATGTCGTTCCACCACGTCCGGCTGCGGCGCCCTGTCTGCCCGTAGGTGAGCATCAGCGATTGCCACCCCGCGCCCGTGGGGCGGACGTAGTCGATCGCGCTGGCACCCGTCTGGTACTCCGCCCAGGCGCGCTGCCATGGGTTGCGCACCTCGAACATGGTCTGCGTACCGCCGGAAACGAGCACCGGCATGGTCAGCATCGGCGCGGAGCGGGAGCGCTCTCCCCCGCCGCCGAGCAGGCCGCCGGCCCGGGCGCGGTCAAACACCACGCCCAGAGTCGCGATATAGCGCCGCGGTCCCAATTGCTCCCGCTGCACGATGATCGCGGAGACGAGTCCGTCAAGTTGCGAATCGGGCAGATCCGGGCCACCGATCTTCTTCCAGGCCAGCCGCTGCGCCTCGATCCAGCCGGCGCGGCGGGCTTCCTCAGGGCTGTCGCCCGTGGTGTTCACCTCAACGCCCATCACCTCGATATCGGTGGTGCTGGCGACCGGCGCGATCCCGCGCTCCCCCTCCACCTGCGCCCACAGAGCGACGGCCAAGCCGGCCAATGCAAGCGCGCCCAGGCCCGCGAGCACCTTGGGGCGCTGTCGAGCAAGCGGCTGCGAGGTGGAGAGAGAGAGCATCGGCATCGGGGAAATCGCCGGCCTTGTGCCCAAAGGCGAGTGGAAATCCAAGCGCGAATGACTAATGCGGCTCCCTATGAGCAGCGACGACCAATCCACTGAGAGCTACACCTATGCCAAAGCGGGGGTGTCGATCGATGCCGGCAACGCGCTAGTCCGGGCAATCGGGCCACTGGTGAAAGCGACGCGCAGGCCGGGCGCGGATGCGGAGATCGGCGGCTTCGGCGGCTTCTTCGATCCTCGCGCGGCGGGCTATTCCGATCCGCTGCTGGTGGCGGCGAATGATGGCGTCGGGACCAAGCTGAAGCTGGCGATCGAGACAGGCCGTCACGATTCGGTCGGCATCGACCTCGTTGCCATGTGCGCCAACGACCTGATCGTGCAGGGTGCGGAGCCGCTGTTCTTCCTCGACTATTTCGCGACCGGGAAGCTCGACACCGGAATTGCCGAGCGGGTGATCGCCGGAATTGCCAAGGGCTGCACCATCGCCGGTTGTGCGCTGATCGGCGGTGAAACGGCGGAGATGCCGGGCATGTATGCGCCGGGCGACTACGACCTTGCCGGCTTCTGCGTGGGAGCGGTGGAGCGCGGCGAACAGCTGACGGGCGAACGCGTCGCACCGGGACACGTCCTGCTGGGGCTTGCAAGCTCGGGCGTGCACTCCAACGGCTATTCGCTCGTCCGGCGGCTGGCGGAGGATAGGGGCTGGCGGCTGGACCGGCCGGCGCTGTTCGACCGGGAGCAGCTGCTGATCGACGCACTGATCGAGCCGACGCGGATCTATGTCGCCAGTCTGCTGCCGGTGATCCGCGCAGGCAAGGTGGATGCCCTCGCTCACATTACGGGCGGCGGGCTGCTGGAGAACATTCCCCGCGTCCTCCCCGTCAATTGTCATGCAGTCGTCGATGCGGACGCCTGGGAACAGCCGGGGCTGATGGCCTTCCTGCAGGCGCAGGGGAATATCGAGCCCGGCGAAATGGCCCGCACCTTCAATTGCGGCGTGGGCATGGTGCTGGCCGTTCCACCGGAACTGGCGCGCGAAGTCGCCGCCGAGCTTGAAGCGGCCGGAGAGTCTGTGATGCGCATCGGTGAAGTGGTGGAGGGCCATCGCGGCTGCACGGTGCGCGGCGCGGCCGGCACGTGGAGCGCGCGGGAGGATTGGGAAGCGCAGCACCTCGCCTAAGGTTGGCGGGTCTCCCGAGCGTCGGCGCCGCGCGGCAGTCCGTTGATCTCCTCGCCGAGCGTGTCGCGCAGGTAGAACTCGCGTACGCCGACATAAGTCACCACCAGCAGCGCCCCCGCGAAGAACAGGCCGTAGACGCCGAAAACCGCCCCTGCGGCCAGGATCGTGAACAGGGTCACGGCGGCCGGGATGCGTACCACGCGCCGCGTGATCCAGGGCGTGAGGGCATAGGCCTCGAACAGGCGAACGACAGCGTAGGCGGCCACGGTGCGCCACAGCAGATCGCTGCCTCCGGTCGCCGCCAGTGCGACCGCAGGAACCATCGCGACGGCGGGGCCGACATAGGGCACGAACTCGGACAGGCCGCCGAGCAACGCCAGAGCCGCCCAGCTCTTCATGCCAGCAAGCCACAATCCTGCGCCGATCAGCACCGTCATCACCGCCATGGTGATGACCTTGGCCTTGAGCCACAGGCCCAGGGCCTGGCTGACCTGGTCCAGCGCATGCTCCATTGCCGGGCGGGCAGGCGGCGGCGTCAGCAGCACGATTCCGGAGAAGTAGAGCTTCGGATTGCCGGCGAAGAACATCGCGCCCACCAGGACGATCAGGAAGTTGAGCAGCACTTCCCCCGCGCCTTGGGTCAGGATGGCAAGGCTGGTGGCGATCGTCCCGCCGCCTGCCGCGGCCCGCACCGCCTGCACCAGCGCGCGGCCCACCGGCGACTCGCCGAGCGTGCGCTCGATCGCGCCGATGGTCGCCGGGAGGTCGTCCAGCATGGCGCCAATCTCACTGCCGAACTGCGCCGCCAGCAGCCAGCCGATCAGCCCCAGGAGCGCGAGCACCAGGATGATGCCCAGCCCCAGCGCCACGCGCTCGTTGCCGACGCCCATCCGTCGGAACAGCCGAGCCGCGCTGCGAAACGCGACCGCGCCCAGCACCGACCCGAAGGCGAGGAGCAGGAGGTTTGCCGCGCGCCAGATGACGATCAACAGGCATGCCACGGCCACCGTCCATGCAAGGCGGCGAAGGAACGGCAGGTCTTCAGGGTGAGGCTTCAGGACAGGGCGCATGCGCAGTCGCAACCCTTCGAGTTGCGGCAGCGTTCCGCGCTGGCTACCAGACCGCCTCGCGCGGCAGTTGGTGAGGAGAGTACAGGGCATGGTCAAAGAGCGGGTTCCCGTGGCGGCACTGCTCTCCGGCAACGGCACGACCATGTCGGCGCTGCTCTACGCCTCGCGCCTGCCGGACTGCCCGTACGAGCTGGTGCTGGCCGCCAGCAACGATCGGGATGCGCCGGGGCTCGCCATCGCGCGGGCAGAAGGCATCCCCACCTTCGCCCTCCCGCACAAGGGCATGCCGCGCGAGGAGCACGAGGCGCAGATGGAGCAGGCGCTGCGCGACTCGGGTGCCGAGATGCTCGCTTTGTGCGGCTACATGCGGATTCTCACGCCCGGCTTCGTGGAGCGATGGGCCGGGCGGATGATCAACACGCATCCCTCGCTGCTGCCCAAGTACAAAGGCCTCGACACCCACGCCCGCGCCATTGCTGCCGGGGACACGCATGCGGGCTGCTCCGTCCACATCGTCACCGCCGAATTGGACGATGGGCCGCTGCTCGGCCAGATGCCGGTGGCGATCCTGCCGGGAGACACGCCGGACAGCCTCGGCGCCCGGGTGCGGCTTGCCGAGTACCAGCTCTTCCCTCGAATGCTGGCCGAATATGTCGCCCGCCCCTTCCGCGCGGACTGGCTGCTGGAACGGGTGCGAGGGCTTGCGCTCGCCCTGCCGGAGGCGGAGGAGCGCGAAAGCCATGGCGCACCGGGCTGGCGAACCGGGGGGCCGAGCGGAAAGTATTTCGCCTATTTCAACGACCAGCATCATGGCACCGAGCACATCGCGCTGCTGGTCAAGACCGATGGTCCAGACGAGTTGGCTGCCCTGATCGAGCGGGACCCGGACACCTACTTCCGCCCGGCCTATTATGGCGCCAGCGGCTGGGCCGGGATCATCCTCAACCGGCCGGGCGTTGACTGGGACCATGTCGGAACCTGGCTTGAAAGAAGCTGGCGCGCGGTCGCGCCCAAGCGCCTCGCTCGATTACAGGATGTGGCCGATCAGTTCTGAAGCCAGCCGCCGCTCGGGCACGGCCCGTTGAGCAAAGGCCGCCCTCCCCGGCCCCATCCGCTCGCCCGCGCCCCCTTGGTCGATCGGCTGAACGGGTGGCTGGAGACGGCGTGGCACGCTGGCCTGTGCTCCCGCCCGCCGGTCGACCCTGAGGCGCTGTGGGCCAAGGCCTGTCGCAGCGCCCCGGCCACAGGCGAGCATGGCGGGCGTAGCGACGAGGACGCTGCCGATTTTCGCCTCCGGCTGGAGCGCTTGTGCGCAGCGCTGGAGGGTGAGGCGGCGCTCAACCCTCTCGGCCGCACGATCGCGCATGGTCAGCTGGTGCGGGTGCTTCGTCAGCGGCTGCAACTCGGCGGCTTGTGGCGGGCACAGCTGGAGCTGGCTGAAACGCCGCTTGCTCCACCCATCGTCGTTGTCGGACAGATGCGCGGCGGCACCACCCGCGTGCATCGCCTCCTGGCCGCCGACCCGGCCCATGCGGCAACCCGCTTCTGCGACAGTTGGCACCCGGTGCCACCCCGCCCCGCCCTCACGCCGGATCTGCGCCCGTTCTGGTCCGCGCTGACGCTGGGCTTCGCGCGCAGGCTCGACCCCTGGCTGGACACGATCCACCCGTTCGGCACCACGCGGCCGGATGAGGAGCTCGGCTGGCTCGCCGCCGCGCTCTCCCCCTGCGCTTACGAGGCGCAATGGCGCGTCCCCTCCTTTACGCGCTGGTCGGAGGAGCGCGATCCCGCACCAATCTATCGCGAATTCGCCCGCATCCTCGCGACGGACGCGGCGCATCGCGGCAACGCGGATCGGCCGCGCGTGCTGAAGGTGCCGCAATTTGCCGACGATTTGGGCGCATTGCTGGCGCAGTTCCCACTTGCGCGTGTCGTGGTGGCGCGGCGCGATCCGGAAGATGTGGTAAGGAGCGCCACCTCACTCGTGGCCAATCAGATGTCGATGCAATCGGATCGGGCCGATCTGGGCTGGATCGAAGCAGAGTGCCGCCGCAAGGTCGCCTTGCGCGAGGAGCGGATGAACGAGGCGCTCACCAGGTTCGAAGGACCGGTGGCGGAAGTGGAGTTCGAGGAACTCGACCGGGATTGGGAGGGGGCAATTGCCGGCATCTACCGCCAACTAAGGCTGCCGCTCACCAGCGCCGCACTGGATGCGCTGCGTGAAGAGCAGGGCCGCGCGGCACATTCGCCGCACAAGGCCCACGCGCTAACCTATCGCCGGTTCGCTCGCGCCTAAAGCCAGCCGAGCAGCGCCAACAGCGCTAGCGTGATGATTGCGGAGATCAGCAGCGACCCCGCACATCCGAGCTTGTTCGAGAAGAAAAAGAACATGGCTCCTGCAACGGAGCCGAGGGCGCCGTGGTTCCGGCGCCCCCATACCCGCTGTTAGCCGACGATTTCGTCTTCGCTGAAGAAGTACTCGATCTCGATCTTGGCGTTCTCTTCGCTGTCCGAACCGTGGACGCTGTTCGCCTCGATGCTCTCCGCGAGAGCCTTGCGGATGGTGCCCTCTTCCGCATTCTCCGGGTTGGTGGCGCCCATCACGTCGCGGTTGCGCTTCACCGCATCCTCACCCTCGAGCACCTGCACCACGACCGGGCCGCTGGTCATGAAGGTGACGAGGTCGTTGAAGAAGGGGCGCTCCTTGTGGACGGCATAGAAGCCCTCCGCCTGCTCGCGCGTCATCTTGATGCGCTTGGAAGCGACGACGCGCAGGCCGGCCTCTTCCAGCATCTTGGTGACGGCGCCGGTCAGATTGCGGCGGGTGGCGTCGGGCTTGATGATCGAGAAGGTGCGGGTAACGGCCATGTTGTTCACTATCCTGCTGTGCCGAGTTTCGGCTGGGAAAAAGCTGGCGCGCGCCTAGCGGGGCGGCTGCGGGGCCGCAAGGGGGCAGCGGGTTGCGGGGCCGGAGCGGGACGCCCGCCTCAGGCCTTCTTCACCCACTTGCCGTCTTCTTGCGCATAATAGGAACGCTGCACGCCATCCCGCCGGTCAAACTGGCGCCACACGCCGCGCGCGGCCGGGGTGCCTTCGTCACCGAACAGCAGGAACACCCGCTCGAACGCCTCCGCCTGCTCACGCCAGATACCGTCGGCGAGCACCACGTAGCGGGCATCGTTGGCTGCCGAACATTCGCCAGACAGCAGGATGGGCTGACGCGAGGCATGGGCCGCGCCCGCCTCTCCATGGGCGAGGAAGGCTTCAGGCTTTGTTTCCCACAAGGCGCGGCTCATGGCTTGGCGCTGGCCGGCATCCTCGGCCACGATCAGCAGCCTTTCGCCCGCGCCACGCGCCCGCTCCGCAATCAGCGCGACGACCCGCTCCACCGGGTCGCGCGAGAGCTGCCAGAAATCCAGTTGCATCAGCTCTCCAGCTTGGTGCGCACCAGCTGGTCGAGCAGGCGCACGCCATAGCCGGTCGCGCCCTTGTCCCAGGTGGTGCCGGGCTTGTCCGCCCAGACCATGCCGGCGATGTCGCAGTGGGCCCAAGGGGTGCCATTCTCGACGAAGCGCTGGATGAACTGCGCTGCGGTGATGGAGCCTGCGCCGCGCGGGCCGACATTCTTCATGTCCGCGATCGGGCTGTCGATCAGCTTGTCGTAGGCTGGCGAAAGGGGAAAGCGCCACAGCTTCTCCCCGGTCGCCTTGCCCGCGGCCAGCAGCTCCTCCGCCAATGCATCGTCATTGGAGAACACGCCGCCATGTTCATTGCCGAGCGCGATGATCATCGCGCCGGTCAAAGTTGCGAGGTCCACGATCGCGGCGGGCGAGAACTCGCGCTGCGCCCAGGTGATCGCGTCACACAGCACAAGGCGCCCCTCCGCGTCCGTGTTGATGACTTCCACCGTCTGGCCGGACATGGTCTTCACCACGTCGCCGGGCCGCTGCGCCAGGCCGTCCGGCATGTTCTCGACGAGACCGCAGACGCCGATGACGTTCGCCTTGGCCTTGCGCCCGGCCAGCGCCAGCATCGCACCGGCCACTGCGCCAGCGCCGCCCATGTCCCACTTCATGTCTTCCATGCCCGCCGCGGGCTTGATGGAGATGCCGCCGGTGTCGAAGGTGACTCCCTTGCCGACGAAGAGGAGCGGCTTCGCGCCCTCTTCACCACCCAACCACTTGATCGCCAGCAGCCGCGCTTCCCGAGCGGAGCCCTGCGACACGCCGAGCAGCGCACCCATGCCGAGCTCGCGCATCTCGGCCTCGGTCAGCACCACCAGCTCCGCCCCGGTTCCCTCGAAGCGGGCGAGGCAGCGTTCCACGAAGCTTTCGGGGTAGATCACATTGGCCGGCTCCGCGACCAGCTCACGGGTGAACATCACGCCGTTGACCAGCGCCTTTGCCTCTGACCAGGCCTGCTCCGCCGTCCCATCGCTATCGGGCGCACCAAGTACGATCACTTCCTTGAGCGAAGGCTTCTGCTCCTCCTTCAGGCGCGTGCGGTAGGCGTCGTGCCGCCAGGATCGCAGCGTGATGCCCGTCAGCACTGCCGCCGTCTCGTGCGCCGTCAGGCCGCTGCCGGTGGTGTCGAGCGTCAGAATCTCCTCGCCGGACGTAAGGTAACGCGCCGCCAACACCCCGCCCGCCTGTTCCAGCGCCGCCACACGATCCTCACCTGCCGCACCGATGCCCGCGAATGCCAGGCGAACCACCCGCCCCTCGCGCTCCACGAACCCTTCAAAAATCTGCCCTGGCTTACCGGTAAAGCGCGCCGCGCGGATGCCTTCGGCCAGAACAGGCTCCAGCCCCCCAGGCAGCCTGTCCTGCTCCACGATCCGCGCGACGAGGCGCGAGGGAGAGGCCGTAGCGGCGTCGCGAAAGGTGATCTGCATGCTGTCTCCGGTGCGTAAAATGCTGGGGAAAAACGGCTTGGCAGCCGCGGGAAAGCTGGCGTTGCAGTTAAGGCGCGCCGGTGCGATAGGCAACCCATGCGCCCCGGCCCGCACATGAGGTTGCAAGCCGCCCATACCTGCTTGCAGCCGCCCTCACCGGGCGCTGTCCCATGCCCCGCGCCTGTATTCCTCGCGCGCCTGCTGGCAGCGCCTTCCCTAGCCGCGCTTACGCTCGCCGGATTGCTCCTGACGCCGACGCAGGCGCGGGCACAGGACGGGGCGACTCCTGCAATGCCGACGGCGGAGGAACCCGAAGAGGTCGGCGAACTGGAGCAGCGCGCGCCCGGCCTGCCCGCACCCGAGGGAGAGATTCCGGGCGCAGAGCCCGCCTCTCCCGCTGGCGAGGAACGCGCCGTCGCGTTCGAGGCCGACTCCGTCGCCTACGATTCGGACAGCGAGGCGATCACCGCCAGCGGGAACGTCATCCTGCGGCAGGGCGACCAGTCCGTGCGCGCGGACGAGGTCACCTGGAACCGCGAGAGCGGTCAGATCGTCGCCACCGGCAACATCCGGTTCGTGGATGAAGACGGGAACCAGCTCTTCACGGACAGGCTGGAGTTGACGGACGAACTGCGCGCCGGCGCGATGGAGAACCTGCTGCTCGCCTTCCGCGAGGGGGGCCGCCTCGCCGCCGCCTCCGGCCGCCGCAACGAGGCGGGCGATATCGAGCTTGAGCGGGCCGCCTATTCCGGCTGCGCCGTGGTCGACGCCGAAGGCTGCCCTAAGAACCCGAGCTGGCGCGTCACGGCAGAGCGCGTGTTCTACGATGCGGAGACGAAGGAGATTCGCTTCCGCAACGCATATCTGGAGCTGTTCGGCCAACGCGTCCTGCCGCTGCCGGGCCTTTCCCTACGTTCCGACGGATCAGCCAGTTCCGGCTTCCTGGTGCCCAACTTCGGCTTCACGAACACGAACGGATTGGAAGTCAGCGGCAGTTACTACTGGCGGATTGCCAACAACCGCGACGCCACGCTGTCCGCGTACGTGTTCACAGAAGCGAAGCCGATGATCTCCGGCCAGTATCGCGCCCTGAGCGAAAACGGCGCCTACCAGATCACCGGCTATCTGACGCAGGGGACACGGCTCCAGCTCAACGCCACAACGCCAACGGAGCAGGAGGACCTTCGCGGCTACCTCTTCGCGAACGGTCGCTGGCAGTTCGGTCCGAATTGGAGCCTCACCGCCTCAGGCCGCTTCGCATCTGATCGCACCTTCCTGCGCCGGTACGACATCAGCCAGGACGACCGTCTGCGTTCAATGGTGGAGGCAGAGCGGATCGACGATGATTCGTACCTCTCCATCGCCGGCTGGGCGACACAGCTGCTGCTGGTGCAGGGGCCGCAGGGACAGGTGCCTATCGCCCTGCCGGTGATCGATTATCGCCGGCGGCTCGCCGATCCGCTGCTCGGCGGATCTGTCGAGCTGCAGGCCAACTCCCTCGCCATTACCCGGACGGAAGGGCAGGACACGCAGCGCGCCTTCGCCAAGGGCGAGTGGAACCTGCGCCGGATCACCTCGCTGGGGCAGGAGGTAACGCTGACCGGTCTCGTGCGCGGAGATGTCTATCACACCGGCGACGTACTGGCGACGCAGACCGCCTCCTATCGTGGCGAGGATGGATGGCAGGCGCGCGGCATCGCGATCGGCGCGGTGGACGTGCAGTGGCCGCTGGTCGGCGGGTTCATGGGCGGCACGCAGGTGCTCACCCCCCGCGCGCAGCTCGTCGCCAGCCCCCCGATCCGCAACCTTGCCATCCCGAACGAGGATGCGCGCGCGATCGATCTTGAGGACTCGAACCTTTTCGCGCTCAACCGCTTCCCCGGTTACGACCGGATCGAGGATGGGGTCCGTTTCACCTATGGCGTTGATTGGCAGGCGCGTTTCCCCAGCTGGCGCATCTCTGCGACCGTCGGACAATCCTATCGCCTGACGGACAAGCCCGCCCTGTTCCCGGACGGGACTGGGCTATCGGAAGAGTTTTCCGACTTCGTCGGCCGGACGGAGGTTCGGTACCGCGACTTCATCCGCTTCACCCACCGGTTCCGGCTGGACAAGGACAACTTCGCGGTTCGCCGCAACGAGGTCGACGCGGCGATCGGCACGGACCGCACTTATCTTGAGGTGGGCTACCTGCGCCTCAACCGCGACATCGACCTCAACTTCGAGGATCTGCAGGACAGGGAAGAGCTGCGCGCCGCGGGGCGCGTGGCATTCTCGCGCTTCTGGTCCGTCTTCGGCTCGGCCGTGGTCAACCTCACGGACAGGGAGGAAGATCCGAACTTCACCTCCGACGGGTTCAAGCCGTTGCGCACCCGGCTCGGCATTGCCTATGCCGATGATTGCCTGGAGTTCGGCATCACTTGGCGCCGCGATTACATCCAGATTGCGGACGCGGAACAAGGCAACAGCGTTCGACTCTACTTCTCGCTCCGCAATCTCGGGTTCCGCTAGGAGCTTGCCCGGGTTGCATCGCAAAATGCCTGGGCTCAGCCGGGCTTCCGCCGGGTCGCCGCTCTCCTCGGCCGCCGCGCAAGCCGCGTTGGCAGGCCCGCGCGAACGCGCTACGGCAGAAACTCATCTGCGGTTAAGCAGTCCGGCGGCAAATCGCCGCTTTAGGGCACAGGCGGCTCTGGCGATCCCAAGGCAGCCCGCAGCATCCACATCCACGGCCCGCAGCGAAGCGGCCACGACAGGACCTTTCACGTGAGCGAACAGTCAAGGAAACTGAAGGCACGCAGCGTCGGCACGGTGATCGCCTTTCTCCTGGCGGCAGGGACGGCCCCCGTGTTGACTGGCGTGGCGCACGGACAGGAGGAAGACGGCGTTGCCTCCTCTGCCGACGCTCTCAACCTTCCGGAAAACATCACCATGCTGGGGGAAGCCAACCCCAATGTGCGCCGTGCCACCGCGCGGGTGAACGGGACCATCATCACCGGCACGGATGTCGATCAGCGCGTGGCCCTGATCATTGCCGCCAATGAAGGTCAGATCGCCCCTGAGGAGGAGCAGCGGCTCCGTTTGCAGGTGCTGCGCAACCTGATCGACGAGACTCTCCAGATTCAGGAAGCCGCCGCGCAGGAGATGCGGGTGAGCCCGGAGGAAGTTGCGCAGACCTACGCCCGCGTGGCGCGCGAGCGCTTCGGCAACTCGGTCGAGCAGCTCGATGAATATTTGCGTCGCGTCGGCTCATCCCCTGCCTCCCTGAAGCGGCAGATCGAGGGGGAGCTCGCCTGGGACCGGCTGCTGCGCCGCAACGTGCAGCCGTTCGTCAACGTGGCGGCAGCCGAAGTGAACGAGCTGTATGACCGGCTGCAGGCTTCCAAGGGAACGTCAGAATACCGGATCGGCGAGATTTTCCTCTCCGCCACCGCGGAAAATCGCGAGCAGGTCGCGCGCAACGCCCAACAGATTGTGGAGCAGCTGCGGCAGGGCGGCAGCTTCGTCGGATATGCGCGACAATACTCGCAGGCCTCCACCGCAGCTGTGGGCGGCGATCTCGGCTGGATCCAGCTGGCGCAGCTCCAGAACCCGCAACTCGAGGCGGCCGCGCGCGAGCTGCAACCGGGTCAGCTTGTTGGCCCGATCGAGATTCCGGGCGGCTTTTCGATCCTCTATCTGATCGACAGGCGGCAGATCGGCATGGCGGACCCGCGTGATGCGATGGTCAGCCTCAAGCAGATCTCGCTCGATTTTCCGGACGGCATCAGCGAGGGCGATGCGCGTGCGCGGGCCAACTCCTTCGCGCAGGCGGTCACGCAGATCCGCGGCTGCGGCGAGGCGGACAGCGCGGCCGCGGCCATGGGGGCCGAGGTGATCTCGAACGACCAGATCGCCATTCGCGCTCTGCCGGAGGCGCTGCAGCAGACTCTGCTGGAGCTGAATGTCGGCCAGAGCACTCCTCCGTTCGGATCGCTGGACGAGGGCGTTCGCGTACTGATGCTCTGCGGGCGAGACGATCCGGACAATGCCAGTGGCCCCAATTTCGAGCAGCTGATGGCGCAGATGGAGGATGAGCGCGTCAACCGCCGCGCCCAGCGCTACCTGCGCGACCTTCGCCGCGACGCGGTGATCGAATATAACTGACGGCGCCGGGGGCCCGGAACGCAGCTGGCCATTGTCACCGGCAGGCGTGTCTCACGCCTTCCGGCGCGGCACGCCCGCCGCTAGAGACGGCGCATGACCGGCAGCGCTCTACCCTTCCCCCTCGCCGTTTCGCTGGGCGACCCGGCGGGAATCGGCCCTGAACTGATCGCAGAGGCCTGGGCCCGGCGAGTGGAGGAGCGGCTACCACCGTTCTTCACCGTGGGCGGCGCCGGTCTTCTCGTCGCCGCCGGTCGCACCCGCGGCATCGATCTCCCTATCGAGCGCATCGGGGAACCGGCGGAAGCGGCTCAGGTATTCGCCAGCGCGCTTCCGGTCTTCGGGCATTTGGATGCGGATCATACGCCCGGCGATCCCAGCGAGGCTGGCGCACGGCTGGCCCTTGCCTCGCTCGAGACAGCCACGGCGCTGTCCGTGCAAGGAGAAGCGGCCGGGCTGGTGACAGGTCCCATCGCGAAGTCCGAGCTTGCGAAGATCGGCTTCGCCTATCCCGGCCAGACCGAGTTCGTCGCCGCTGCCAGCGGGGTGGCGGCCGAGGATGCCGTGATGATGCTTGCCGGCCCATCCTTGCGGACCGTACCGATGACGGTCCACTGCGCGCTTTCGGAGGTGCCGGGGAGGCTGAATGCGGAGCTGATCCTTCGCCGTTGCATGATCGTTGCACGGGCAATGCAGAGGGATTTCGGCCTTCGCCACCCGCGCCTCGCGATCTGCGGCCTCAATCCGCATGCCGGGGAGAATGGCCGTATGGGCCGTGAGGAGATCGAGATGATCGGCCCCGCTGTCGAAGCCTTGCGGTCTGAAGGGATCGAGGCCACCGGCCCCCTGCCCGCCGATTCGCTTTTCGCCCCCAGAATGCGAGCGACCTACGATGTGGCCATCGCGATGTATCACGACCAGGCGCTGGTGCCCCTCAAGGCGCTGGACTTCGACCAGGGGGTGAACGTCACGCTAGGCCTGCCCACCATCCGCACCTCGCCGGACCACGGCACCGCATTCGCCATCGCGGGCAAAGGGGTGGCAGAGCCTGGCGCGATGATCGCCGCCCTTCGCATGGCGGGTGAGATGGCGGAGCGCCGGGCCGCCTACACCCGCCCTTCCTGAGGCGCCATGACAGCCCTCCCCCCTCTGCGCGAAGTCATCGCCGCTCACGGCCTCAGCGCCAGCAAGGCGCTCGGTCAGAACTTCCTGCTGGACGAGCAGCTGCTCGCCCGGATCGCCTCCGTCGCGGGCCCACTGGAAGATCGCGCGGTACTGGAGATCGGGCCCGGCCCCGGCGGCCTCACCCGCGCCCTCCTGCGCGCAGGCGCCCGGGTCACCGCCATCGAAATGGACCGCCGCTGCCTCCCCGCGCTCGCGGATCTGGGAGAGGCATTCCCGGGCAAGCTGCGGGTGATCGAAGGCGATGCGCTCTCCCTCGATCACGATGCGCTGATGGGTGAGCCCTACGCGATCGCCGGCAATCTGCCCTACAATGTGGGCACCGCCCTCTTCACAGGCTGGCTGGGCGGAGAGGCATGGCCGCCGCGCTGGTCCAGCCTCACGTTGATGTTCCAGCAGGAGGTCGCGCAGCGGATCGTCGCGGAGCCGGACACCAGCGCCTATGGCCGCCTTGCGGTGCTCGCTCAGTGGCGAGCGAAACCGCGGCTGGCGATGAAGGTCCACCGCAGCGCCTTCACCCCGCCGCCCAAGGTCATGAGCGCCATCATCCACCTCGAACCGTCGGAAGCGCCGGAAGGCGTCTCCGCCCGTATACTCGAACGGCTTACCGCCGCCGCCTTTGGCCAGCGGCGAAAGATGCTGCGCCAGAGCCTGAAGGCGATGCCCGGAGCTGTCGACGCGCTGGAGGTGCTCGGCATCGATCCTCAACGCCGCGCGGAGACGCTCAGCGTGGGGGAGTTCATTAACCTAGCACGGGAAATTGGCCGCGCGAAAGCGTGAAGTTCGCGTGGAAAGCCCTATGTCCGGGATTGTGCACCAACAGAACGAAGCGCCTGAAATGACCACGCCCCGCCAGCCCAGCTACTACATACCGCATGGCGGAGGACCCTGCTTCTTCATGCCGGACCCTTCCGGGACCTGGACGGGAATGGCGCACTTTCTCAGCCACTTGAGAGAGGATCTTCCCGCTCCGCCGAAGGCGATCCTCGTCATCTCTGGCCATTGGGAGACGCAGGGCTTTCGCTTCACCGCGTCAGCCCGGCCGCCTCTGCTGTTCGACTATTACGGCTTCCCTCCGCACACCTACCAGCTGCGCTATGATGCTCCCGGTGCGCCGGATCTGGCGGACCGCGCGGCCAGCCTCCTGCGCTCGTCGGGGTTGGAGGCGTCGCTCGACAGCGAGCGCGGATACGATCACGGCGTGTTCGTCCCGCTCAAGGTCGCTTTCCCAGAGGCCGAGATCCCCGTCGTCCAGATGTCGCTCGATCGCAGCCTGAACCCTGCGCTTCATGGCGCGGCAGGTGCGGCGCTGGCGAGCCTGCGAGACGAAGGCGTGCTGATCCTCGGTTCCGGCATGAGCTTTCACAACATGCGCGCCTATGGTGACCCGCGCGCGACGGCTCCCTCGCTCGCCTTCGACGAGTGGCTGGCCGACGCCGTGTCGCAGGCCGGGGCTGAACGAAGCGCGACGCTTACCCGCTGGGAAGAGGCCCCCGCCGGGCGGCTGAGCCACCCGCGCGAAGAGCACCTCATCCCGCTGATGGTCGCCGCCGGCGCCAGCGAGAATGCCGGCCGCCGCGTCTATGGCGAGCTGGTGCTGGGGACAGCGGTGAGCGGCTTCCGCTTCGACTGAGCTAGCCTCCGGCCTTCACCTTCTTGCGCCAGGTGTGGAGCAGAGGCTCGGTGTAGCCGTTGGGCTGACGCAATCCCTCGAAAACGAGTGCGCAGGCGGCGCCGAAGGCTGGGTGCGTCTGCCACTCGCCGGCCATCGGGCGGTAGCTCGGATCGCCAGCATTCTGCGCATCCACCTTGGCCGCCATGCGCCGCAGCGAATCCATCACCTGCTCTTGGCTGGCCACCCCATGCAGCAGCCAGTTCGCGAGATGCTGGCTGGAGATACGCAGCGTCGCGCGGTCCTCCATCAGGCCCACATCGCTGATGTCTGGCACCTTCGAGCAGCCCACTCCGGCATCGATCCATCGCACCACATAGCCGAGCAGGCCCTGGCAATTGTTGTCCAGCTCTTCCGCGATCTCCGCCTCGCTCCAGTTCGTGCCGTCCGCCAGCGGGATCGTCAGCAGGGCGTCCAGTCCGGGCGCCTCAGGCAGATCAGGCTGGAGCGAGAACACGTCCGTCGCGTGGTAGTGCAGCGCGTGCAGCACCGCCGCTGTGGGTGAAGGAACCCAAGCGGTGTTCGCCCCCGCTTGCAGGTGCGCGCCCTTCTCCGCCAGCATCGCGTGCATTCGGTCGGGCGCGGCCCACATGCCTTTGCCGATCTGAGCCTTGCCGGAAAGACCGCACGCCAAGCCTACGGCAACATTCCGCTTTTCGTACGCGTCAAGCCAGGCGGATCGCTTCATCTCACCCTTGCGGACCATGGGGCCGGCGCGCATCGAGGTGTGGATCTCATCCCCCGTGCGATCCAGGAAGCCGGTGTTGATGAACACGATCCGGTCCTTCACCGCGCGGATGCAGGCCGCCAGATTGGCACTGGTGCGCCGCTCCTCGTCCATCACGCCGACCTTGATCGTGTGGCGCTGGAGGCCGAGCAGGTCCTCCACTGCATCGAACAAGTCGTTCGTGAAGGCGCATTCCTCCGGCCCGTGCATTTTGGGCTTCACGATGTAGATGCTGCCGCACTGGCTGTTGCGCCAGCGCGTGTGCCCCTCCACGTCCAGCGCGCCGATCGCGGAGGTCACCACCGCATCGAGGATACCTTCCGGAATCTCCGCATGGCCCGGCAGCAGGATCGCGTCGTTGGTCATCAGGTGGCCAACATTGCGCGCGAACAGCAGGCTGCGCGCGGTGAGGTGCGCCTGCTTGCCATCGGCGCAGGTGATCGGAATATCGTCCTCCAGCCGCCGGGTCAGCCGCTCGCCCCCTTTGCTGAAGCTCGCCTCCAGATCACCCCGGATCACGCCGAGGAAGTTGGCATAGGCGGCGAGCTTGTCCTCTGCATCGACGGCAGCGACGGAATCCTCGAGATCGACAATCGTAGTGAGCGCGGCTTCCAGACGAATGTCTGCGATGCCCGCAGCATCAGTGCTGCCGATCGGGTGTTCACGGTCGAACACAACTTCGATGTGCAAGCCGTTGTTGCAGAAGACCAATCCCTTCGCCGTATGCCCCACATACTGGGTTGCATCCTCGGGCGTGACATCATCGGGCCCTTGGATTTCAACCCAGCTCATGTCGGCGAGCGGCACTGCGAGATCGAGGAATGCGCGGCCCGCCTCGATCACCCGCGCACCGCGAGCCTTGTCATAGCCCGAGCCTGTCGGCAGGTCCCCGAGCGCGTCAGTGCCGTAATAGGCGTCATAGAGGCTGCCCCAGCGCGCATTGGCCGCATTGAGCAGGAAACGGGCATTCAGCACCGGGACCACCAGCTGCGGCCCGGCCATGGTGGCGATTTCCGCGTCCACGTTGCGCGTGCCGATCTCGAACGGCTCTGGCTCGGGAACGAGGTAGCCGATCTCCTCAAGGAAGGCGCGATAGGCGGCAGAGTCATGCGGCTTTCCTCGCTGCTCCGCGTGCCATCGGTCGATTTTCGCCTGCAATTCGTCCCGCTTGTCGAGCAGCGCGAGGTTGCGAGGGGCGAAAGCGCGGATGAGGTCCGCGAAGCCGTTCCAGAAGGCAGCGGTGTCTCGCCCGAGCGGGCCGAGCACCTCGCCTTCGATGAACTGCGCCAGAGCCGCATCCACTTGCAGCCCGCTCCGCTCCACCCGCTCACTCAAGGTTCGTCTCCCTGCCTCTTTCGCAGAGGCCTTACGCAGCCGCGACGCACTTTGAAAGCGGTTGGCGAGCCGCTAGGCTGCCGGCAATGGAACGGCTGACGGACCGGGAACGCATCGCGATCGAGCCGATCGACCCGGCGGCGATGCTGGCGCGGACGGAGCGCTGGTGCGCCATCAATAGCGGCACCGGCAACCTCGCCGGCCTTGCGCGTCAGGCGGAGGAGCTGGTGGATGCTTTCTCCGCCCTGCCCGGCGAGATCGAGCTGCGCGGACCTTCGGCAGTGACGGCACTCGATGCGCAAGGGCGAGAGGTCCAGCAGGAGAATGGCCGCCATCTGGTGCTCCGCGTGCGACCGGAGGCAGAGCGTCGCGTCCTTTTGACGGGCCACATGGACACGGTCTTCCCGGCCGATCACCCCTTGCAGACCAGCCGCTGGATCGATGAGGAGACGCTCAATGCTCCGGGAGCGGCAGACATGAAGGGCGGGCTTTCCATGATGCTGGAGGCGCTGAAGGCGTTTGAGAACAGCACCTTGTCGGCCACTCTTGGCTACGATGTGATGATCAACGCCGATGAGGAGACAGGCTCCCTCTCCTCTGCCGAGCTGATCGCAGAGCTGGCGCATGGGAAGATCGCGGCACTCACCTACGAGCCGTCCGCTCTCCCGGATGGCACGCTGGCTCACGCCCGAGGGGGCAGCGGCAACTTCGCGGTAGTGGTGAAAGGTCGCTCCGCTCATGCCGGGCGCAACCCTCAGGAAGGGCGCAACGCCTTGGTCGCAGCAGCCGATCTGGCGCTGCGGCTGAAGCGGCTGGAACATGACGGGCTGAGCGTGAACCCGGCGAAGATCGAAGGGGGCTCTGCCAACAACGTGGTGCCGGACCACGCGGTGCTGCGGTTCAACATCCGACCAAAGAGCCTAAAGGCAGCGGAGGCCTTTTCTTTCTCTTTCAGCCAGTTGCGAATGGATGTGGAGGACGAGCATGAAGTCTCCCTCTCCGTCCACGGCGGCATCACCCGTCCGCCGAAGCCGGTCGACACCCGCGCGCAGACGCTCTTCGATCTCGTCCAGCGGAGCGGTGCGGATCTGGGCCAGCATTTCGGCTGGCGCGCCACTGGCGGCGTGTGCGACGGCAACAATATCGCGGCTTGCGGGGTGCCGGTGGTGGACACGATGGGGGTGCGCGGCGGTGCGATCCACTCTGCGGAGGAATATCTGATCGTCCCTTCCCTTGCTGAGCGCGCTCGGCTCTCAACCCTCGTTTTGCATCGGCTTGCAAGCGGGGTGCATCTGTGAGCTTCGTGATCCGCACCGCCACTGCAACCGACTTGCAAGCGCTTTACGAAATGGCGAAATTGACCGGTGGAGGCTTCACCAACCTGCCGCCGGAGCGCGCGACGCTCTCCGCAAAGCTCGACCGGTCGGAAACAGCCTGCGCCTTCCAACAGGATCGTTTGGCGGATGAACTGTTCGTTCTGGTCCTGGAAAACACCCGCACCGGAGAGGTGCGCGGCACCGCCCAGATCTTCAGCCAGATCGGGCAGAGCTGGCCATTCTACTCCTACCGCCTGACCAATTATACACAGCACTCGCGCGAACTCTCCCGCACCGTGCGGGCCGAGATGCTCAGCCTCGTGACGGACCTTGAGGGGTCGAGCGAAGTGGGCGGGCTGTTCCTGCACCCCGGCGAACGGGCCGGCGGGCTGGGCCTGCTGCTGGCGCGCAGCCGGTACCTGTTCATCGCCGCGCATCGGGCCCGCTTCGGCCCGCGCATCATCGCGGAGCTGCGCGGCATTATCGATGAGCGGGGCGGCTCTCCCTTCTGGGATGCGATCGGGGGGTTGTTCTTCGGCATGAGCTTTCAGGAAGCGGATGAGTTCAACGCGCTGAACGGCAACCAGTTCATCGCGGACCTGATGCCCAAGCACCCCGTCTATGTCGCCATGCTGCCGGACAGCGCCCGCAAGGTGATCGGCCTGCCCCACCCGACGGGCCGCGCCGCGATGCGGATGCTGGAGAACGAGGGCTTCTCCTACGATGGCTATGTTGACATCTTCGATGGCGGACCGACGATGACTGCGCGCACTGAGGCGGTGGCGAGCATCCGTTCAGCGCGAGAGGCGCCGGTGGTGGACACTGCGCTGGAGGATGGAGAGCGGGCGCTGCTTTCGGCCGGGCGGCTGGCGAATTTCCGCTGCTGCTTCGGCCAGCGGGCCTTCAACGACAGCGGCGTTGCCATCAATGCGCAATCCGCCGCCCTGCTGCAAGTGGCCGAAGGCGACACGGTGTGGAGCGTCGCACGGTGAGGATCGACCCCGCGCGGCTGGTGGAGATCAATTTCGACGGGATCGTCGGGCCGAGCCACAATTATGCCGGACTCAGCCTCGGCAACCTTGCCGCCACCGCGCATGCGGGCGAGCCCTCCCACCCGAAGGCGGCGGCGTTGCAGGGGCTGGCGAAGATGCGCGCCAACATGGCTTTGGGGCTGCCGCAAGGCATGCTGATGCCGCTGCCCCGCCCCAACCGGCCCTGGATGGAGGCGCTGGCATGGGACGAGACGGCGGATAGCGCGCTGCTCGCCGGAGCATGGTCGGCTTCCGCAATGTGGACGGCGAATGCGGCGACCGTCTCCCCCGCTCCGGACACGAGCGACGAGCGTTGCCACCTGACTGCCGCCAACCTCGTCGCCATGCCGCACCGCTCGCAGGAATGGCCGGACACGTTGTGCCAGCTGCGGCTGGCCTTCGCGGATGAACGGCACTTCGCCGTGCATGGGCCGGTGCCGCCCTGCTTCGGTGACGAGGGCGCCGCCAACCACATGCGCCTGACACGCGCGCATGGCGAACCGGGGGTGGAGATCTTCGTCTATGGCCGGCAGGGCGGCCGCTTTCCTGCGCGGCAGCACGAACAGGCGAGCCGCGCCGTCGTCCGGCGTCACGGGCTGGACCCGGCCCGCACCCTGTTCATCAAGCAGGCACCGGAAGCGATCGAGGCAGGCGCATTCCATAACGATGTGGTCGCGGTCGCGAATGAGCGCGTTCTGCTGACGCATGAGCATGCCTTCGCCGAGCCCTCCGCTGCCTATGCCGCAATCCGCGAGCTGTTCCCCGAGGTCGAGATCATCGAGGTGCCGGAGAGCCGCGTCAGCCTGGCGGAAGCGATCCGCACCTATTTGTTCAACGCGCAGCTCGTCACCTTGCCCGAAGGGGGGATGGCGCTGGTGATTCCGAGCGAGGCTGGCGAAAGCCCCGCCGTGCAAGGCTGGCTGGACGAACTGCTCGCCGGGAACGGCTCGATCCGTCGGGTGGTGCCGGTGGATGTGCGCCAATCCATGGCGAATGGCGGCGGCCCCGCCTGCCTGCGTCTGCGCGTCGTGGCTGATCCGACGGCGGTGGATCCGCGGTTCCTGCTGGACGAAGCGCGCGCCGAGCTGATCGAGCGCGCCATCGCGCTCCACTGGCCGGAACAGATCGACCCTGCCGATCTGGGGCGCGAGTCGCTCGCGGCCAGCGTCATCGGCGCGCGGCAGGCGCTGCTGGAGGCGCTCGATCTGGCGGAACTCGCCTGACCGTCAGGAGCGCGGCTTGCCTAGACCCAGCGCGCGCCCAACTGAACGAGCTGGTCGATCCGCCCGCGCGGAATGCCCCAGGTGGCAGCGTCCGCTTCCCCCACGATGGAATCGCCCGAGCGAGGATCGCCCGCGACCACCAGTTCTGACCGCGTGAATTTTCGCCTGCGGGTGGAATAGAAGGCCAGCACCTTGGGCTTCGTGGCGTGCTTCCCGCCCTCGATGACGACGCCAAGCCGCTCCTTGCGCAGCTGGACGAGCGTGCCGACGGGGAACACGTTGATGCTCAACATGAAGGAGAACAGCAGGTCCGGATCGAAATGCCCGTTCCATTGCCGCATGCGGGTGATCGCATCGATCGGCGTCCACGGGTCCTTGTACGGGCGGGTGGAGGTCACCGCGTCATAAACGTCGCAAATCGCACCCATCCGTGCCGCCAGGCTGATCTCTCCGCCGTGCAGGCCATGCGGATAGCCGGAGCCATCCATCTTCTCGTGATGATGCTGACACACGTCGAGCGCCATCTCCGGCACATTGCCCGCCTCCTGGAGCAGCTTGTAGCCTTCCATCGGATGGATCTGCGCCAGCTTCCATTCCTCCTCGGTCAGCCGGCCGGGTTTGTTCAGCACCTCATTCGGGACCATCACCTTGCCGATGTCGTGCAGCAGACCGGCGGTGCCGAGCTCAGCCACCGTCTCACCCTCCAGCCCGATCTGGCGGGCGAGATTGACCATCAGCGCGCAGACCGCGACCGAGTGCAGGTAGGTATATTCGTCCTTGTTCTTGAGCCTTAGCACCCTGAGCAGTGCGTGCCGGTTGCGCTCGATCGAGCTGGCGACCTCTTCCACGACCGTTTGGACGGCGCTGGATTCGACCGCCTTGCCGAGGCGAGCCGCGTCGAAGAAGCCCTTCACCGCCTCCTTCGATCGGTTCACCACCTCGATTGCAGCGGCGGTTCTTTCATCGGAAAACGGCGCGTCGGGGGCGGCCTGCCCACAAGCGGGCTGCGGGAGATCCTGCCCCTTGGAGGTATCGATCAGGAGCGTGTCGATCTCGCTGCCGAGCACGCTCGCCAGATCGCACTCCCGCTGGAGCAGGAAGCCGCGCCGCCAGAACGGGTGCTTGAACCACGACCCGTCGAAGGCGTGGATATACATGCCCAATCGGAGTTGATCGCGGTGGATGCGCCTGAGCGTCATCCTTCCGCTCCCACCCCATCCGTGCGCGAGCTCAAGGTCCGCTGCTCCCCTGATGAAACGATGAGATCATTATAGAGGCAGCAGGCAGCAGGCGTGTGCCGGAGCCTGAAAGAGCAGGATTTTCTAGGCACGCAGGTGCCCGCCGGAAGGGCGCCGCGCTCTCGACCTGATGGGAAGGTGGGGCGCTTCTGTTGCTAGGCGCGCCCCGGGCCCCCGGTTTCCGATTCTGTTACCCGGTTCGGTCCGAACCGTGCTCATAGCTTTGTAAGATCAGGCCGTTAGGCCGTCAGGTTACGCGGCGAGAGCAAGTGCTTCGTTGTCGTTGGCACTTATGAGTTTTGAGCCTTTAACGGGTTACTCAGCCCGGGCGAAAACAATGTCTTTCAACACACGTCGATCCTGGTTCGGCCCCGTCAGAGAACCCGCTTGCGCGGGCTTTTTGGTGGAGCCGCCGGGTACTGCCCCCGGGTCCGCTGTGCCTATTGCACACTGCAGTTTATCGCCATAGCCGGCCGAAACCGGCAAGGCTCCATATAGGGGGTTGTTGGTGAATGTGAAGTGGACAGCCCCGGACTTTGGCGCGCCGTTCAGCGTCAGGCGTCAGGCCCGCCGGGCTTGGTCTCGCGCTGACGCAGTTCGGCCAGGATCTGCTTGAGCACGTCGAGCTGCGGATCGGTCGGCACGGCTGGATCATCGGAGCTGTTTGCCGCCTCCTTCTGCTTCTGCTGCATCTCGTCCAGCACGCGGTTGACCGTCTTGAGCAGCAGGAACAGCGCGAAGGCGACGATCAGGAAGTCGATCATCTGGGTGGCGAAGTCGCCATAGCCGAGCATCGCCACCCCTGCCGCCTTCAGCTGCGCGTAATTGGCGGGATCTCCCGTGTAGCTCGCGGGGATGTCGCCCAGCAGGATGAACCAGTTCGAAAAATCGATGTCGCCGAAGATCCAGCCGATCAGTGGCATGATGATGCTCTCGGTCAGCGAGGTCACGATGCGGCCGAAGGCGGCGCCGATGATGACGCCCACCGCCAGGTCCAGCACGTTGCCGCGGGCGATGAATTTCTTGAACTCCTGGAACACCCTTGAGGCCCCTCTCCGCCGTTGCGTTCTGCGGCACAGATAGCCATCGCGGGGAACGCTCGGCAAGGCCGCTTGCACGTGCGGCCGCGTGTGCTATCTCTATAACACAGTAAGTTCACCGATCGAGGAACAACGCCAGTGACCCTTCAAGCCACGATCCGCTCTGCCATTCGCGGAGGCATTCTGGCCATCGCGGCCCTGACGCTTGCCGGATGCGGCATCAATTCCGTGCCCGCCGCGGAAGAGGAGGCCAAGGCGCGCTGGGCCGATGTGCAGAGCGCCTACCAGCGCCGCGCCGACCTGGTGCCGAACCTCGTCTCCACCGTACGCGCCGCTGCCCAGTCGGAAACGCAGGTGCTCACCAATGTGACCGAGGCCCGCGCACGCGCGACTTCGATCAACGTCACCACGGAAGACCTGTCCGACCCGGCCCAGTTCCAGGAATTCCAGGCCGCGCAGAACCAGCTGACGCAGGCGCTCGGCCAGCTTCGCACCGTCGTCGAGAACTATCCGCAGCTGCAGAGCCAGGGCCGCTTCGCCGACCTGATGGACCAGCTGGAGGGCACCGAGAACCGCATCGACGTCGCCCGCACCCGGTATAACGAGGCGGTGCAGGCGTATAATACGGAGATCCGCACCTTCCCCTCGATCATCGGCGCGAAGGTCGTCCATGGCGCGCAGCCTTTGCAGCCCTTCTCGGCCGAGCCGGGCTCGCAGACGGCCCCGACCGTCGACTTCGGCAATATGGGCGCGGCGCCCGGCGCGGCTCCGGCGAATGACAACGCCGCGGGCGGCCAGGCTGCCACCGGCACCGGGAATTGAGCCGGACGCAGGGGCTGCCGCTGATGCGCCTGTTCGCCCTCTTCGCGGCGCTGCTCGCGCTGCTGTGCGGCCCCTCGCTGGCGGCGCAGGACTTCCCTGCCCGCCCGGCCGGCCCGGTGCTGGACGCGGCCAATGTGCTGCCGCCTGCGCAGGAGGCGCAGCTCACCCAGCGGCTGACGGAGTATAACCGGCAGACCGGCCGGGCGATCGTTGTCGCCACGGTGCCTGACCTGCAGGGCCTGCCGATCGACATGTACGCCCAGCAGCTGGCGGAGACGTGGGACATCGGTGGCGCGGAGACGGAGGAAGGCGCACTGATGGTGGTCGCGCCCAATGATCGCGAGATCTGGATCACCACCGCGCGCGGGGTGCAGGTGCGGCTGACGGACGTCGCGACGGGGCGCATCATTCGCGAGACGATCATCCCCGCCTTCCGCAACGGCGACATGCCCGGCGGCATCATCGCGGGCGTGGACGCGATCATCGAGCGGCTGAACATGGACCCGGCGACGGCACAGGCGATCGACGAAGCGGAAGCGGCGGGGGCGCGGGAGCGGCGGAGCAGCGGCGGTGGGATCGGCACCATCCTCGGCGCCATCTTCTGGGTCGCCATGATCCTCGGCTTCATGTTCCTGTTCGGGCGCGGCGGGCGGCGTCGGCGGCATCGCCGCTATGGCGCGGCGGGCATGGTCGGTGACGTTCTGCTGTGGAGCGCGATCAGTCATGCGATGGGCAGCGGATCGCGCGATTCCGGCTTCGGCGGCTTTGGTGGCGGCGGAGGCGGTGGCGGCTTCGGAGGGTTTGGCGGCTTCGGCGGTGGGGGCGGCGGCTTCAACGGCGGCGGCGCTGGCGGGAGCTGGTAATGGCCTACCTCTCCGAAGAAGAGCATCTGCGGGTTACCGCCGCCGTCAGCGCGGCAGAGGCGCATACCGCAGGCGAGATCGTCACCATCATTGCCGACCGGTCGGACGGGTACAATGACGTGAACCTCGCCTGGTCCGCCTTGTTCGCGTTCCTCATCCTGTCCCTGCTGCCCTTCATGGCGGAGCCGGTGCTGGATGCGCTTGCCCCCTTCCACGGCGGCTGGAACGTCGCGTGGGAGGCGCCCGGAATCTTCGCGGCGGCAGCGGCCATCGGCATCCTCGCCTTCCTGCTGGCGACGGCGGCGCAGCTTTGGACGCCGCTGAAGTTCGCCCTCATCCCCGGCCGCATCAAGACGGACCGGGCGGAGGACCGTGCGATCGATCTGTTCAAGGCTTCCGCCGAAAGCCGCACGCACGGGCGCACCGGCATCCTCATCTACCTTTCCATGCGGGAGCACCGGGCGGAGATCGTGGCGGACGAGGCGATCACGGAGCTGGTCCCGGCGGAAACCTGGGGCGAGGCGATGGCCGCGATGCTGGCGGAGCTGAAGCACGGCCGGATCGCCGATGGCATGATTGCGGCGGTAGGACAGGTCGGCAAGGTGCTGGCTGAGCACTTCCCGCGCGCCGATGACGACCGGAACGAGTTGCCAGACCGGCTGATCGAATTATGACCTCCGGCGTGACCGAGCGCCTTTCAGATCGCCCCCTCCCCCCCGATGCCGAAGAGCCCGAACAGGTCGAATGGGCCGGCAAGTTCGTGGTCGCCAAGCGCCGGGGGCGGTGGGAATATGCCGGTCGTCCGCACAACATCCGCGCCGCGGTGATCCTTGCGATCGATGCGGGCGAGGTGATCCTGGTGGAGCAGTACCGCGTCCCCACCGCCCGCTGGTGCCTGGAGCTTCCCGCCGGCCTGATCGGTGACGATATCGAGGGCGAGCAGGCGCTCGAGAGCGCGATCCGGGAGCTGGAAGAAGAGACCGGCTATCGCGCGGCGCATTGGGAGGTTCTGGGCGAATTCCTCGCCTCCCCCGGCATGCTGTCCGAAAGCTTCACGCTGGTGAAGGCGACCGGCCTTACGCAAGTGAGCGAGGGCGGCGGCACGGAGAGCGAGGAGATCTTCGTCCACCGCGTGCCCCTCTCCCGCATCGCGGAGGTGGTGGAAGAGCACCGGGCGATGGGGCACGGCATCGACGTGAAGGTCCTGCTGCTGCTGGGCGCCAATTACCTGGAGGATGCCTCGCAATGAAGGTCCTGATCCTGGGCGCGGGCGCGATGGGCTGTCTTTACGGCGCAGCGCTCCATCGTGGAGGCGCGTCGGTGACGCTGGTCGATGTGAACCGCGAGCATCTTGCCGCGATCAACGCCGACGGGCTGGAGCTGGAGACCCGCGCGGGGACGGAGCACCTGCCCATCCCGGCTCTGCTGCCCGATCAGGTGGGCGAAGTGGCGGACCTCGTCGTCGTTTTCACCAAGACCTTCCAGACCGATGCGGCGCTCTCCGGCATCGCCGCCGCGATCGGGCCGGAGACATGGCTGCTAAGCTTGCAGAACGGGCTCGGCAATGATGAGCGGCTGGCCCGCCACGCCTCACGGGAGCGCGTGATGGTGGGCGTGAGCACCCTGCCTGCCGATCTCGTCGGACCCGGCAGGGTGCGCAGCCATGGCGAGGGCGGATCGAAGCTCTATCCCGCATTCGGCGGTGACGCGGCGATGGCGCAGGCCTTCTGCGACGCGCTGGCAGCAGGCGGCATGTCCGCCACGCCGGACCCGCAGATCCACGCGGCGATCTGGTCCAAGGCGATCTTCAACGCGGCGATGAATCCGCTGTGCGCGCTGACACTGCGCACGCCCGGCTTCCTTGGCGCTCATGACGAGAGCCGGGCCATGATTCGCGCCGTGGTGGAGGAAGGCACCGCCACCGCCAACGCCAACGGCATCGCCATCGATGCCGCGCCGATCCACGCGCTGACCGAAGTGTCGATGACCGACCACGCCAACCACGAAGCCTCCATGCTGCAGGACGTGAAGGCCGGCCGCCGCACGGAAGTGGATGCGATCAACGGCGCCATCGTGCAGGCGGCAAAGGCGCGCGGCGTGGAAGTGCCGGTGACGGAGACGCTGTACCGGCTGGTGAAGCTGGAGGACGCCAAGCTGGCGCGGTGAGCGACCATCGGGCGAGTGGCGGTTTCCTTGATCCGCAACTTGTCCTGAATTCCATGCAGTTCGCCCCTTCGTGGAAGAACCCGCACAAGAATCCTGACATAGGGCCCCAGACGACGAGACCGTTGTCGTCCTGAGAAAGGTGGGGGCGGTGCCCGGTCTGTCGGTTGAGCACCTGATGAATATCGCGAGCAGCTTGACTGATCCGCGTGACGCGGAGGTCGTCCGGCAATTTGCGAGAGAGCGTCAACGGAAGGCGAACCCGCCGCTCGCGGTCACGTCTGGCGAGGGCCTGGATCCGCTGAAGTGCGCTCAAAGACCACGCTTGGAACAATCGCCAGGAAGCGAGTGACGGCTTGTAGCGGGTGTCACCTAGGTTGAAAGGTTCTCGACTCTTCAGTAACGTGATGAGAACGCCCCGATTTCGAGGGCTCACTTGATGGAGGCGCGCCGCTGGCCATGCGCTTTCCGTCAGGGTCGCGACAACAGGGGTCAGCAGGATGTCAAAGCCAGTCCGTACGATTCCTGCGGAGTTCCTCAAGGTTCCCGTGCTCGTAATAGAGGACGAGTTCCTGATCGGAATGATGGTAGAAACCCTTCTTTCTGACATCGGCTTCACGAACATTACCCTGGCGGCACATGCAGAAGACGCATTGCGGGCTGCCGATACTCACGAATTTGGGCTCGTCGTGTCCGATATCATCCTGGAGAACTCCAGGATGAACGGCATCGATATCGTCGTTTCCATGATGCAAAGGAAGCCGGCGCCCACGGTGTTTATCACCGCCCATGCCGGCGTTGCGGAACTACAGAGGATCAGTGCAGTCACGCCACGGGCAGCGGTGCTTCGCAAGCCTGTCGTGGAAAGTGAGCTGCATAACGCGATTGCTGCCCTGGTCGTGGATTGGGTTCAGTCCTGATCGCGGCAGCTCTGCGCACGACAGCCCGGGGCGCTTCTCGCCCAAGGATCTGAGCTTTGGGAGCGCGCGGGCAGAGGGACAATCCACCCCCTTCCAATTTGCCGCGCCAGCCCATAGCACTCCGGCCAAAGGGACATTTCGATCCGCCGGGAGAGCCTGATGGCGCAGAACAACACGATGACCTTCTACGACCTTGCCCTGTCCACCGGGGCGACGATCAGCCCGTTCGTCTGGGCGACGAAATATGCGCTGAAGCACAAGGGCTTCGACCTCGACGTGGTGCCCGGCGGCTTCACCGGCATTCCGGAGCGGACCGGAGGAAAGACGGAGCGGCTGCCCGCCATCGTCGATGACGGAAAGTGGGTGCTCGATAGCTGGGGTATCGTCGAATACCTGGACGAGACCTATCCGGATCGGCCCATGCTGATCCCCCACCCGAGCGTTGCGATCATGACCCGGGCGCTCGATGCGTGGTTCTGGAGCGTGGCGACCGGGCCGTGGATGCGCTGCAACTGCGTCAGCTATCGCGACCTCGCCGTGCCGGAAGACCACGAATACATCACCTATTCGCGCGAGAAGATGCTCGGCCAGACGCTGGAGGCGATGCAGGAGGGCTATGAGGATCGCCTGCCGCAGATCTCCGCCGCGCTGGAGCCGCTGCGGATCGCGCTGCGCGAGGCAGACTGGCTGGGCGGCGACGGGCCGAACTATGCCGATTACCGCATCATGGGCTCCATCCTGTTCACCGCTTCCGTCTGTAAGAACAGCCCCGTTCTTGCCGAGGATGACCCGCTGCGCCCGTGGATCGAGCGGTGTCTGGATCTTTACGGCGGCCTCGGCCGTCACCCCGGCCTGTTCAACCTGTTCGGCCTGAAGCAGCGGGAGGGGGATCCGCCGCTGTTCATGCCGCAGGGCCAGGGCGGCATCCACAAGCGCAACACCGGCCCGGAATCGACCCGGGCGGAGACGCAAAAGATCACAGAAGGCATGGGCGCGCGTTGAGCGGGGAGAGAATGCGCGTCCTCGTCACGCGCCGTTGGCCGGAGCCGGTCGAGCGCGCTCTGGCAGAACGGTTCGATGTGGTGCTAAACCACGATGACCAGCCGATGGACCAGGCGGCGCTCGCCCGAGCGATGGACGAGTTCGATGTGCTGTGCCCGACCGTTTCCGACCGGATCGACGCGGAGGTGATCGCGGGCGGAAACCGGGTGAAGCTCATCGCCAATTATGGGGTCGGCTTCGACCATATCGACCTGGAGGCAGCGAAGGCGAAGGGCATCGCCGTCACCAACACGCCCGGCGTGCTGACCGATGCGACAGCCGATAT
>Ga0182742_1000348_pt1 | contig 78639 bp, 68 predicted proteins | sample eDN5th37CBELigMG_FD_128880 | JGI IMG/M metagenome (GOLD analysis project Ga0182742, IMG submission 128880) | Enriched Miracle-Growth compost microbial communities from Emeryville, California, USA - eDNA 5th pass 37_C BE-Lig MG (version 2)... ...
ACTGTTAAGAAGGTAGAAGAAGCTTATAATTTCGTTAAGGAATTAGCTGGAAACGGTGGAACAATGCTTTTTGTTGGTACAAAAAAGCAAGCTCAAGATTCTGTAAAAGAAGAAGCTGAACGTTCTGGAATGTACTTTGTTAACCAACGCTGGTTAGGTGGTACATTAACAAACTTTGAAACAATTCAAAAGCGTATCAAGCGTCTAAAAGACATCGAAAGAATGCAAGAAGACGGTACTTTTGACGTTTTACCTAAGAAAGAAGTTGTAGGTCTTAAGAAAGAATTAGAACGTCTTGAGAAATTCTTAGGCGGAATTAAAGATATGAAGCAATTACCAGATGCTTTATTCATCATCGACCCTCGTAAAGAGCGTATTGCTGTTGCAGAAGCACATAAATTAAACATCCCAATCGTTGGTATCGTTGATACGAACTGTGATCCAGATGAAATTGATTATGTAATTCCAGCAAACGATGATGCAATTCGCGCGGTTAAGCTTTTAACAGGAAAAATGGCAGACGCTATCCTAGAAGCTAAACAAGGTGAAGAAACATCTGCTTAATGAGCGAAAGGTGATAAGAGGGTTATGCCTTTTATCACCTTTTTTAAGAATTATATATTTTAGCGAATTAAGTCATAATAGAAACAGATTGTCTACACGATGTGTAAATCGTAAAAATCAAATAGTACATAGTGTCAATTAAGGAGGAAAACATAATGGCAGTTACTGCACAAATGGTAAAAGAGCTCCGTGAAAAAACAGGAGCAGGAATGATGGACTGTAAGAAGGCTCTTACAGAAACTGATGGTGATATGGAAAAAGCAATTGATTACCTTCGTGAAAAAGGAATTGCGAAAGCTGCGAAAAAAGGCGACCGCATCGCTGCAGAAGGTTTAACTTCTATTGAAGTTCAAGGTAATGAAGCAGTTATCTTAGAAGTTAACTCTGAAACAGACTTCGTTGCAAAAAATGAAGGTTTCCAAACTTTAGTAAAAGAATTAGCTGCTCATCTATTAGCGAAAAAGCCAGCAAACGTTGAAGAAGCACTAGAACAAAAGATGGACAACGGTGCATCAGTTTCTGAACATGTAAATGCTGCAATCGCAAAAATTGGAGAAAAGCTATCACTTCGTCGTTTTGAAGTTGTAACAAAAGAAGATGGTGATGTATTTGGTGCGTACCTTCACATGGGTGGACGTATCGGTGTTCTAACTGTCCTTGGTGGTACTTCAGATAGCGATGTTGCAAAGGATGTTGCAATGCATGTTGCTGCTGTAAATCCTAAATATGTAACTCGTGATCAAGTTTCTGCTGAAGAAGTTGAGCGTGAGCGTGAAGTGCTAACACAACAAGCATTAAATGAAGGTAAGCCTGAAAATATCGTAGCTAAAATGGTAGAAGGACGTCTTGGTAAGTTCTTCGAAGACATTTGTCTTCTTGATCAAAGTTTTGTTAAAGACCCAGATCAAAAAGTTCGTAAATTTGTCGAGTCTAAAGGTGCTACAGTGAAGAGCTTCGTTCGTTACGAAGTTGGAGAAGGTATCGAGAAGCGTCAAGATAACTTCGCTGAAGAAGTAATGAGCCAAGTGAAGAAGTAAAAAGATAACAGGGAACACATTATGTGTTCCCTCTTTTTGAAATGTCTAGTTTTAGCGTGGCTTTATTTAAACGCTAGTACTTTTCTTTAAAAGATGGAGGTTTTTTATTCGATGAGCGGTGCCAAATATAGACGTGTAGTGTTAAAATTAAGTGGGGAAGCATTAGCGGGTGAACAGGGATTTGGTATAAATCCATCTGTTATCCAGTCTGTTGCAAAACAAGTAAAAGAAATTGCTGAACTTGGAGTAGAAGTTGCTGTAGTAGTAGGTGGCGGAAACATCTGGAGAGGTAAAATTGGTAGTGAAATGGGAATGGACCGTGCAAATGCTGATTACATGGGAATGCTTGCAACAGTGATGAATTCCTTAGCGTTACAAGATAGCCTGGAGAATCAAGGAATCCAAACTCGTGTCCAAACATCAATTGAAATGCGACAAGTTGCAGAACCATACATAAGAAGAAAAGCGATTCGTCATCTTGAGAAGAAGCGAGTTGTCATTTTTGCCGCGGGCACAGGAAATCCTTATTTCTCAACAGATACAACTGCTGCTTTACGTGCTGCGGAAATTGAAGCAGAGGTTATTTTGATGGCTAAAAATAATGTTGATGGTGTGTATAACGCTGATCCATCTATAGATAAAACAGCCGTGAAATATGAATCATTAACCTATCTTGATGTTATTAAAGAAGGGTTAGCTGTGATGGATTCCACTGCCTCTTCACTTTGCATGGACAATGATATTCCGTTAATTGTCTTTTCAATTATGGAAGAAGGAAATATTAAACGTGCCGTACTAGGAGAAAATATCGGAACAATTGTAAGGGGGAAATAACTTTATGGCAAATAACACATTAAATCAAGTAAAAGATAAAATGTCTAAAGCAGTCCAAGCATTGTCTCGTGAACTAGCAACTGTAAGAGCTGGTAGAGCGAATCCAGCAATACTTGATAAAGTTACAGTTGATTACTATGGTGCACCAACACCTCTTAATCAGCTGGCTTCAATCAATGTACCTGAAGCTAGAATGCTTGTTATTCAACCATATGACAAATCAGTATTAGGAGATATGGAAAAAGCGATTCAAAAGGCTGATTTAGGCTTAAACCCAACAAATGATGGCTCGATAATTCGCATTTCAATTCCGCCATTAACTGAAGAAAGACGTCGTGATTTGGTCAAGCTTGTTAAGAAGTATGCAGAAGAGTCAAAAGTTGCGGTTCGAAATGTTCGTCGTGATGGTAATGATGATTTGAAAAAGCTTGAAAAGAATGGTGAGATCACTGAGGATGAATTACGTAGTCTTACAGATGATATTCAAAAATTGACAGATGAATCTATTAACAAAATTGATTCAGTTGCAAAAGAAAAAGAAAAAGAAATCATGGAAGTCTAATCCATTTCAATGTACAATATATTGTAAAAAGACCCTCTTACGTTTACAGGGGGTTTTTTTGTTAATACTGTCTACTAATTAGTTACCTCGAACTAAACAAATGGTAAAATGAGTGAAACTCAATTGAGACGGGTGTTGGAGGACTTGTTCATGTTTGGAAAATTTAAAAAGACAAAAAAGGAGCCAGTTACTATTTCTGAAGAAGAAATAGTCAAAGGGCCAATACCTAACCATATAGCAATTATCATGGACGGAAATGGGAGATGGGCAAAAAAACGGTCATTGCCACGCACTGCTGGTCACCATGAAGGAATGAAAGTAGTAAAGAGAGTAACTAAGCTTGCAAGTAGACTTGGGGTGAAGACTTTAACAGTCTACGCATTTTCAACAGAGAACTGGAAGCGTCCAGAGGATGAGGTTAATTATTTATTAAAACTTCCCCAAGAATTTATGGGCACATTCCTACCAGAGCTTATTGAAGAAAATGTACAGGTTCGAATCATGGGGAATAAAGATGCGATACCTGCACATACTCAAAAAGCGGTCGATAAAGCTGTGAATGAGACGAAGAATAATACAGGCTTAGTATTAAATTTTGCACTTAACTACGGTGGCCGTGCCGATATCCTGGATGCGGTCAATCAAATTCTTTCAGACTATCGTGAGAAAGACCCCCTCCAAAAGATTGATGAAGATCTTTTTAATCAATATTTAATGAGTGCTGGTTTAGAAGATCCAGACTTATTAATTCGTACAAGCGGGGAAATTCGCTTAAGTAATTTTATGCTCTGGCAACTTGCATACACTGAATTTTGGTTCACCGATGTATTATGGCCTGATTTTAAGGAACATCATTTATTAGAGGCTATTCATGCATTTCAAAAGAGAGGTAGACGATTTGGTGGTATATAATCATTACGACCAAACCGTAATAAAAGGAATGATACAATGAAACAAAGAATAATAACGGCAATAATTGCAGCAGCAGTCTTTCTACCGATAGTTATTTTTGGTGGAGTCCCGTTTACTATTTTAGTCTATTTGATGGGAGCAATTGCTATATTTGAACTTTTACGGATGAAGCAAATTAATATTGCATCAATCCCTGGTGTAATCTCTATTATATTGTTATGGGTTATTTTAGTTCCAAGTCAATATAATGACATTTTTGAGACCCTTCAAATTACGAAGATCGAAATAGTTCTTCTAATTGTTTTATTTATTTTAACCTATACTGTTATTTCAAAAAATAGCTTCAGTTTTGATGATGCTGGCCTTGTGATTCTGTCAGCTCTGTACATAGGATTTGGTTTTTATTATATGATTGAAATAAGAGCGATGGGATTAGCATATATATTTTATGCATTCGTTGTTATTTGGACAACCGATTCAGGGGCCTATTTTGTAGGGAGAAAACTTGGTAAAAATAAGTTGTGGCCAGAAATTAGTCCTAATAAGACCATTGAGGGCTTTGTCGGCGGTATTGTGACTGCTATTGTATTTGCATTCATTTTTAACATGATTACAGATTTATTTGATTCCATCTTATCACTAATTATCGTGACATTGTTTGTGTCTGTTTTTGGACAAATTGGGGATCTAGTAGAATCTGCACTTAAAAGACATTATAATGTGAAAGATTCTGGAACATTACTACCTGGACATGGTGGAATATTAGATAGATTTGACAGTATGATATTCATTCTGCCAATCCTTTATTTCTTAAGTGCAATTATTCAGTAGTGGTTGTTTATTGGGAGTGAGTTTGTGAAAAAAGTAAGTTTATTAGGGGCTACAGGCTCAATTGGGCAGCAAACATTGGATGTAATTGAAAATCATCCTGAAAAACTACAGCTTGTAGCAATGTCAATTGGAGAAAATGTTGCTCTTGGTCGAAAGATTATTAAAAAGTTTTCACCAAAGCTTGTATCTGTAAAGTCTAAAGAAACATGTGAAACATTGAAAAGTGAATTTTCAAGTAATATCCGATTTGTATACGGGGATGAAGGATTAATAGAGGTGGCTACTTACGATGAAGCAACCATAGTCCTAAATTCTGTAGTAGGAAGTGTAGGGCTTTTACCTACATTAAAAGCAATTGAAGCAAAGAAGACGATAGCCCTTGCTAATAAGGAAACATTAGTTACTGCAGGACATCTAGTGATGGATGCAGCACAACAGAATGGGGTTCCAATTTTACCAGTAGACAGTGAACATTCGGCTATTTTTCAGTGTCTTCAAGGCGAAAAAGAAAAAAATATCGAGAAAATCATTCTTACCGCTTCAGGTGGAAGTTTCCGTGACCAAACACGTGAGGAACTTAAGAATGTATCAATTGAAGATGCATTAAATCATCCAAATTGGTCAATGGGTGCTAAAATTACAATAGATTCTGCGACAATGATGAATAAAGGTTTAGAAGTAATTGAAGCTCATTGGTTGTTCAATCTTCCATATGAACAAATTGAGGTCCTTCTTCATAAAGAAAGCATCATTCATTCAATGGTCGAGTTTCATGATAGTAGTGTCATTGCACAACTTGGGACACCAGATATGAGAGTACCCATTCAATATGCCTTTTCATATCCAGACCGTTTCCCAATGGCTGCATTTAAAGAGAGACTGCGACTTTGGGAGATAGGTAAACTACATTTTTCAAAGCCGGATTTTGATCGATTCAGATGTCTTGGATTTGCATTTCATGCCGGAAAAACAGGTGGCACCTTACCTACTGTATTAAATGCCGCAAATGAAGAGGCAGTTTCAGGGTTTTTAAATGGAAAAGTCTCTTTTTTACAAATCGAAGACATCATTGAGGGAGCAATTGAGAAGCATGATACTGTACAGCACCCAAGCTTAGAAATCATCCAAGAGGTAGATCAACAAACACGGGCTTATGTTCGTGGATTAATCGAGAATAAATAAAGATGTAGATACACTTTTTATAGTCAATCTAACAAAAGGTGGTTAAATATGTGGAGACTGTGATAGCCTTTATCATTATATTTGGTGCACTCGTATTTTTTCATGAGTTGGGACATCTCGTTTTAGCAAAGCGAGCAGGAATCCTCTGTCGTGAATTTGCAATAGGGATGGGGCCAAAGGTATTTACCTTTAAAAGAAATGAAACATTGTATACGATTCGTCTCCTTCCTATTGGCGGATATGTTAGAATGGCTGGCGAAGACCCGGAAATGATTGAAATTAAACCCGGCCATAATATCGGGTTGTTATTTGATAATGCTGGAAAAGTAGAGAAAATTATTTTAAATAATAAGGATAAGTATCCAGATTTAAGAGTAATTGAGGTTGAGGAAGCAGATTTAGAGCATAATCTATTTATTGCGGGTTATGAGGATGGAGAGGACGAGGTCTTAAAAAGATTTGAAGTTAGTGAGACTGCGTTTTATGTGGTCGACGGACTAGAAACTCAAATTGCTCCATATAATCGTCAATTCGCTTCCAAGACGCTATTGCAACGGACACTGGCAATTGCTGCGGGTCCGGCAATGAATTTTGTCCTTGCCTTTATCATTTTAATTGCAATTGGTTTATTACAGGGTACGCCTATTGATAAGCCAATTCTCGGAAAGCTAACTGAGGATGGGGCAGCACTTCAAGCAGGTCTCCATGAAGGTGATATTGTTCGTGAGATTGATAATGAACAAGTTTCTACCTGGAATGACATTGTAAATATTATTCGCGCAAATCCGGAAGAAGAAATTGGATTTGTAGTTGAACGTGATGGAGAATTACTGGATATACCTGTAACTCCGAAAGCTCAAAAAATTGAGGACCAAACTATTGGTATCATAGGTGTTTATGGGCCAGTTGAAAAATCAGTACTGCCTTCCTTGAAATATGGGGTTATGGAAACCTTCATGTGGACAAAGGAGATTTTACTTGGACTTGGAAAGCTTATTACTGGTCAGTTCTCGATTGATATGCTTTCTGGACCAGTTGGAATATATGTATCAACCGATACAGTTGTTCAATCTGGAATCTATTATGTAATGAAATGGGCCGCAATTCTAAGTATTAACCTTGGAATCGTGAACCTATTACCATTACCTGCCCTTGATGGAGGGAGACTAGTGTTCTTTGCGTTAGAAGCCGTTCGTGGAAAACCAATTGATAAGCAAAAAGAAGGAATGGTTCATTTTATTGGCTTTGCTTTATTAATGCTTTTAATGTTGGTTGTAACGTGGAACGATATTCAAAGATTCTTTCTATAAAATAAGGTTCAAAAAATCGGATGAAATTGACGCTCGGAATTTTTAGGTTGGTTTGCTTTTTTCGTACCTGAATACGTTCCGGTACACAAAGCTTCACCGCCTTGAACTTCGACGCACAGGATGTGTTAGTGTCGGCTTTGCCACAGGAAGTGGAGTCTTAGCCGATGTGGTCACATTCACCCTCCTTTTGAACATTTATTAAAATAAGCTGAAATTATAATGAGGTGCAAGATATGAAACAAAGTATGATGCTTATACCTACACTACGAGAAGTACCAGCAGATGCCGAAGTCAAGAGCCACCAGCTTTTAATTCGAGCAGGTTTTATTAGACAAAATGCGAGTGGGGTCTATAGTTACCTTCCATTAGCCAAGCGTGTTTTACAAAAAATTGAAACAATCGTCCGTGAGGAAATGGAGCGTGCAGGTGCCGCGGAGCTATTAATGCCTGCATTAACGCCTGCAGAGTTATGGCAGGAATCAGGACGTTGGTATTCTTATGGTCCAGAACTAATGCGCCTACACGATCGTCATGAGCGTGACTTCGTATTAGGACCAACCCATGAAGAAGTTATTACGAGTCTCGTTCGCGATGAAATTAAATCCTATAAGAGACTCCCAATCACCCTTTATCAAATACAAACAAAGTTCCGCGACGAAAAAAGACCACGATTCGGATTATTACGTGGTCGAGAATTTATCATGAAGGATGCATATTCATTCCATGCTGATCAAGAAAGCCTTCACGATATATATGAAAAAATGTATACTGCATACTCTAATATATTCTCTCGTTGTGGCCTGAACTTCCGTGCCGTGATCGCCGATTCCGGTGCTATGGGTGGAAAGGATACCCATGAATTCATGGTGCTTTCAGAAATTGGTGAGGATACAATCGCTTATTCTGATACATCTTCATTTGCAGCTAATATTGAAATGGCACCTGTTGTTATGGAATATTCAAAAAGCAACGAGTCAGTAAAAGAATTAGAAAAAGTAGAAACGGTTGAGAAGAAAACGATTGAAGAGGTTGCTACTTTCCTAAATGTTACAAAGGAAAAATGCATCAAATCACTACTTTTCCAAGTCGATGAAAAATTTGTTCTTGTATTAGCACGTGGGGACCATGAAGTAAACGATATTAAAGTGAAGAACTTACTTGAGGCTACAACTGTCGAGTTAGCAAATCCAGAGGACACCAATCGTATTATGGGCTGCACAGTTGGTTCATTAGGTCCGATTCAAGTATCGGAAGACATCACAGTAATTGCAGACCATGCTGTAGCCTCAGTTGTGAATGGTGTTTGTGGTGCAAATGAAGAGAATTATCATTATATAAATGTAAACCCTGACCGAGATTTTTCAGGTATTCAATATGCAGACCTTCGCTTTATCCAAGAAGGGGACCCATCTCCAGATGGTCAAGGAAAAATAGTATTTGCTGAAGGCATTGAGGTAGGTCATATCTTTAAGCTTGGAACACGTTATAGTGAGGCAATGAATGCAACCTTCCTTGATGAAAATGGAAGATCACAATCAATGATTATGGGTTGCTATGGTATTGGGATTTCCCGGACATTATCTGCAGTAGCAGAGCAATCAAATGATGAAAATGGTCTGATTTGGCCAGCAAATCTTGCACCATTTGATCTACACTTAATCCCTGTCAATATGAAGAACGAAGAACAGAAAGCAATTTCCGAATCTTTATATGTAACGCTTAAGGAAAGCGGCTATGATGTATTATTTGATGACCGTGCCGAACGCCCAGGTGTGAAGTTTGCAGATTCTGATTTAATTGGTCTGCCACTACGTATCACAGTTGGAAAACGTGCGGGCGAGGGAATTGTCGAAGTGAAGGTTCGTAAGACAGGGGAAACATTGGAAATAAATATTGAAAATCTTATCGAGACAATTAACAAATATGTAGTAAAATAAATAGTACAAAAGAAAAGGGTACCCGGGTAGTATGGGGTACCCTAAATATTTGAAATGTGGCAGCGACTTGCCTTGAAACGAGAAATCTGGATACTCCGACAAAGAAGCGTTCTTTTGCTTCTGAAGGAGGAGTTGAAGATTCTCGAGTTTCTAGTCGCTGAAACTAGACATTCTGTCTGAAGAGGGGGAACGAGGATGGAATTAACGCCACAGCAAAAAGAACGGTTTATGGTCTTGCTGCAACAGCTTGAATTAACCGATGATGCAATAGTTGCACACTTTGCAAATGCAGGTATTGAAAAACTTATGATTGATAAAGAGAAGAAGGCATGGCATTTCTTATTTTCTTTTGAAAAAGTAATTCCAGCAGATGTCATGAGGATATTTTCTACTCAACTTCGAACAAAATTCACACATATAGCTTCAGTGACTTTCTCATTACATGTACGATCACAACATGTGACTGAAGAAATGGTACAAGCCTATTGGCCGCTTTGCTTACAAGAATTAGATGGAATCGCACCGCCTATTCTATCTTTATTGCATAATCAACTTCCAACACAACATGGTCTCAAGCTTCATATCAAGACAAGAAATGACACGGAATCAATTGCGATTAAGAAAAAATACGGTCAATTGTTAGGAAATGTCTATCAATCCTACGGTTTTCCTATGTTCACACTTGAAACAGAGATTGAGGCTTCAAATCAAGAGTACGAACAGTTTTTAGAGAAAAAACAACAGGAAGATCAGGAAAGAGCACTATTAGCTGTTGCTGATATGCAAAAGAAAGAGAAGGAAAAGGATCAGAATAATGCTGTTTCTGGACCGATTACAATCGGATATACAATCAAAGATGAAGAAGATTTTAAAGAAATCAGTTCAATTCTTGATGAAGAACGTAGAATTGCGATCCAAGGATATATTTTCTTTGCAGAAACAAAGGAATTGCGAAGTGGAAGAACTCTTCTGACCTTTAAAATTACAGACTATACGGATTCAATACTAGTAAAAGTATTTTCACGTGATAAAGAAGATGTTCATCTTCTACAAGGTATTAAAAAAGGGATGTGGGTCCGCTGTCGTGGAAGTATTCAAAATGATACATTTGTTAGAGATTTAGTGATGCTGGCAAATGATATTAATGAGATACAGCCGATGAACGAAAGAAAAGACACTGCACCAGAAGGAGAAAAACGTGTCGAGTTGCATGCACACTCTCCAATGAGCCAAATGGATGCTGTAACTTCTATTAGTCAATTAGTTGGCCAAGCAAAAAAATGGGGTCATACAGCCATTGCATTGACAGACCATGCGGTAGCTCAATCATTCCCAGAAGCTTATTCTGCAGCAAAGAAAAACGGGATAAAGATGATTTACGGTGTCGAAGCAAATTTAGTAGATGATGGTGTCCCAATTGCATATAATTCACAGCATCGTAATTTAGAAGAGGATACGTATGTCGTATTTGACGTAGAAACGACAGGTTTATCTGCAGTTTATAATACAATTATTGAGTTGGCTGCTGTTAAAGTAAAAAATGGTGAAATCATTGATCGATTTGAATCATTTGCAAATCCTCATCACCGATTGAGTGCAACAACTATTGACTTAACCGGAATTACAGATGATATGGTAAGAACGGCTCCAGAAGTAAGTGAAGTCTTGGTTAAATTCAAGGACTGGTCCGGGGATGCAATATTCGTTGCCCACAATGCCAGCTTTGATATGGGCTTTTTAAATGTTGGCTATAAAAAGGCTGGGCTTGAACAAGCAACAAATCCAGTAATTGATACACTGGAACTCGCCAGATTTTTGTATCCAGAATTAAAAAATCACCGTTTAAATACATTATGTAAGAAGTTTGATATTGAATTAACCCAGCATCACCGCGCAATCTATGATGCAGAAGCAACTGGCTATTTAGTCATGAAATTATTAAAGGATGCAGCAGAGAAAGAGATTCAATATCATGATCAGTTAAATGATTATATGGGTCAAGGTAAAGCGTACCAACGTTCAAGACCTTATCATGCGACTTTGCTAGCACAAAATGATATAGGACTAAAAAACTTATTTAAATTAATTTCAATTTCACATATTAATTATTATTACCGTGTACCAAGGATACCACGATCTCAGTTGCAAAAATATCGAGAAGGTATTTTAGTCGGCTCTGCCTGTGACAAAGGGGAAGTATTTGAGGGTATGATGCAGAAGTCACCAGAGGAAGTTGAGTCTATCGCTCAATTTTATGACTATCTAGAGGTGCAGCCACCATCAAATTATAAACATTTAGTCGAATTGGATTTAATCCAAAATGAGCGTGAGCTAAAAGACATCCTAAAAAACATTGTTAACCTAGGAGAGAAGTTGAATTTACCAGTTGTTGCTACTGGGAACGTGCACTATTTAAATCCTGAAGACCATATTTATCGCAAAATTTTAGTTCGGTCCCAAGGTGGAGCTAATCCATTAAATCGACATTCATTGCCAGAGGTTCATTTCCGCACAACTAATGAAATGCTGGACTGCTTTTCTTTCCTCGATAAAGAGAAGGCGAAGGAAATTGTCGTAACGAATACACAAAAAGTCGCAGACATGATTGGTGAAGTGAAACCAATTAAGGATGATCTATATACACCTAAAATTGAAGGTGCGGAAGATGAAATTAGGAATATGAGTTATAGTATGGCAAGAAGCATCTATGGTGAAGAATTACCTGAGATTGTAGAAAAAAGATTAGAAAAAGAACTGAAAAGTATTATTGGGCATGGATTCGCAGTAATCTACCTCATTTCTCATAAACTTGTTAAAAAATCACTTGATGATGGATATCTCGTAGGTTCTCGTGGGTCGGTTGGTTCATCATTAGTTGCAACGATGACTGAAATTACAGAGGTAAACCCACTACCGCCACATTATGTATGCCCAGACTGTAAGCATTCAGAGTTCTTTAATGACGGTTCAGTTGGTTCTGGATTTGACCTTCCAGACAAAGAGTGCCCAAATTGCGGGGCAAAGTATAAAAAGGATGGACATGATATCCCGTTTGAAACGTTCCTTGGGTTTAAGGGAGATAAGGTTCCAGATATCGACTTAAACTTCTCTGGTGAATATCAGCCTCGTGCACATAACTATACAAAAGTACTATTTGGTGAAGAATATGTATATCGTGCTGGAACAATCGGTACAGTTGCTGAAAAAACGGCCTATGGCTATGTTAAAGGTTATGCAAATGATCATAATTTGACAATGCGTGGTGCAGAAACCGACCGTTTGGTAGCTGGGTGTACAGGTGTTAAACGAACAACGGGTCAGCATCCAGGAGGTATTATCGTTGTCCCGGACTACATGGATATCTTTGACTTTTCACCTATTCAATTTCCGGCTGATGATACAAGTTCTGAGTGGAAAACCACACATTTTGATTTCCACTCTATCCATGACAATGTACTAAAACTTGATATACTCGGACACGATGATCCGACAGTCATTCGTATGCTTCAGGACTTGAGCGGAATTGATCCAAAAACCATTCCAACCGATGATCCTGAGGTAATGAAAATTTTCAGTGGTACTGAGTCTCTAGGCGTAACCGAAGAGCAAATTATGTGTAAAACGGGTACTCTTGGAATTCCAGAATTTGGGACACGTTTTGTTCGTCAAATGCTTGAGGATACAAAGCCGACTACTTTCTCAGAATTAGTTCAGATTTCAGGACTTTCACATGGTACAGATGTATGGTTGGGTAATGCACAGGAGCTTATCCATAATAATATTTGTACATTAAGTGAAGTTATAGGTTGTCGTGACGATATAATGGTTTATCTCATATATAAGGGACTAGATCCTTCCCTAGCGTTTAAAATTATGGAATCTGTTCGTAAGGGTAAAGGGTTAACGGACGAATTTATTGAAGAAATGAAAAAGAATGATGTTCCTGATTGGTATATTGACTCATGTTTAAAAATTAAATACATGTTCCCAAAGGCCCACGCCGCCGCATATGTTTTAATGGCTGTAAGGATTGCATATTTTAAGGTTCATTTACCTTTGCTTTACTATGCAGCATATTTTACAGTTCGTGCAGATGATTTTGATATAGAAGCAATGGTTCGCGGTTCTAGTACAATTCGTGCAAAAATGGAGGAAATCAATGCCAAAGGGTTAGAAGCTTCAACAAAAGAAAAGAACTTATTAACAGTTTTAGAGTTAGCTCTAGAAATGTGTGAGCGCGGATTTGCTTTTAATAAGATTGATTTATACCGTTCAAGTGCATCAGAATTTATAATAGATGGAGATGCCTTGATTCCACCGTTCAATTCGATTCCTGGACTAGGAACAAACGCTGCAATCAATATTGTTAAAGCAAGAGAACAAGGTGAATTTTTATCAAAAGAAGACTTACAGAAGCGTGGTAAAGTATCTAAAACAATTATGGAATATCTTGAAAACCATGGTTGCCTTGAAGATATGCCAGAACAAAATCAATTATCCTTGTTCTAATTGTTAGATGTCTAGCTCAAGACGCCATCGGCTCGAGGTCATAAGTCAATCGCTTCTGAAGGTAAAGAGCACCTTCTGCCAGCGCTCGTCTTATGCTTGTCGCCTAAAGCAGAGCGCCTTTCGCCTTTCTATGCACTTTTATTTGCATATAAATAGCGATTATGTTATAGTTTTTATGGAAATGCTATGTATATTACTGGTAAAAGAGTGGGGCTTCCCACTCTTTATTCTTTGGCTGAGGCTAAAAATTGTGTAACAACGTTTATTTAGATGGAACTTCACTATATTTTCCAACTGCCTCCCTGCTATTATAGCAGGGTGTTTTTACACTACTTAGGAAATACTATGAATAAAACAAAGGAATTCCTTATTGGAAGTTCAAAAAGTCCGGTGAAAATGACGCAATTCGGGAACTTCGACTAACTACCGACACGTCCTGTGTCGAACGTCGAAGTCACCACATCATGTGGAAGCTCGTTGGCTTGCTTATCCGTTCCTCACGTATTAATTGCATACGTTCCGGTACTCTAAGCTGCGCCGCTTCGAAACTTTCGACGCACAGGATGTGCTAGTGTCGACAATGCCACAGGACGTGGCGTTTTGTCGACGCGGTCCTTTTCATCCTCGTTTTTGAACATGTATTTTCAGCTTAGGAGGAAAAACATGAGTAAAAAGGTAACACAAATAGTGGAAGAATTAGTGATACCTATTGTAACTGATTTACAGATGGAACTTGTTGATGTTGAGTATGTAAAGGAAGGGAAAGACTGGTTTCTACGTGTCTTTATCGACTCCGAAAAAGGGGTAGATATTGAAGATTGTGGATTAGTTAGTGAAAAATTAAGTGAAAAGCTTGATGAAGTAGATCCCATTCCGTATAACTATTTTCTAGAAGTTTCTAGCCCTGGTGCTGAACGCCCGTTGAAAAAGGACAGTGACTTTGAAAAGGCAATCGGAAAACAAGTGTATGTGAAAACATACGAACCAATCGACGGTGAAAAGATTTTTGAAGGAGAGCTTACTTCATTCGATGGAAAGCTAGTAACAATCAATGTAATGGTCAAAACACGCAAAAAATCTGTAGAAATTCCGTATGAAAAAATTGCAAATGCAAGACTTGCTGTTACTTTTCATTAATAGGTTTGAGATAATAAAGGGGGATTAGGAAACTAATGAGTAGTGAATTATTAGATGCCTTAACATTGCTCGAGAAAGAAAAAGGCATTAGCAAAGATATTATTATCGAGGCAATTGAGGCAGCACTTATTTCTGCATATAAGCGGAATTTTAACCAGGCTCAGAATGTTAGAGTAGATTTGAACTTAGCAAACGGTTCTATGCGTGTGTTTGCTAGAAAAGATGTAGTAGATGAAGTGTTTGACCCTAGACTAGAAATTTCCATTGAAGAGGCAAGAACCATCAACCCTAATTACCAAGTCGAGGACGTTGTCGAAATTGAAGTAACACCAAAAGACTTCGGAAGAATTGCTGCTCAAACTGCTAAGCAAGTTGTTACTCAACGTGTACGTGAAGCAGAAAGAGGAGTTATTTACTCAGAATTCATTGACCGTGAAGAAGACATCATGACAGGGATTGTTCAGCGTCTAGATTCTAAGTTTATCTATGTTGGCTTAGGGAAAATTGAGGCATTGCTTCCATTAAATGAACAAATGCCTAATGAACAATATAAGCCTCATGACAGAATAAAAGTCTACATAACAAAGGTTGAAAGAACGACAAAAGGTCCACAAATCTTTGTTTCTAGAACACATCCTGGATTATTAAAACGTCTTTTCGAAATCGAGGTTCCTGAAATCTATGACGGAACTGTTGAAATTAAATCAGTTGCCAGAGAAGCTGGAGATCGTTCGAAGATTTCTGTTCACTCTGATAATCCAGAAGTAGATCCAGTAGGTTCTTGTGTTGGTCCTAAGGGTCAACGCGTTCAAGCGATTGTGAATGAACTTAAAGGTGAAAAAATCGATATTGTAAAATGGTCAGATGATCCAGTTGTTTTTGTAGCAAACGCTCTAAGCCCATCTAAAGTACTTGACGTTATTGTGAATGAAGAAGAAAAAGCAACAACAGTTGTTGTTCCTGACTATCAATTATCATTAGCAATCGGTAAGCGTGGGCAAAACGCTCGTTTAGCAGCAAAATTAACTGGTTGGAAAATTGATATTAAGAGTCAAACAGATGCAGAGCAAGCGGGGATTTACCCTAGAGAAGGCTTTGGTTTATTTGACGACGATCACGAAGATGAACATGAGGAAGAAGCATTCGATTTGCAGTCTGAAGAAATCGAGTGAGGTGAAGAAAATTGGTAGGAAATAAAAAAATACCATTACGTAAATGTATTGCCAGTGGTGAAATGAAGCCGAAAAAGGAACTTGTACGAATTGTACGTTCCAAAGAGGGTGAAGTTTCCATTGACCTTACTGGGAAAAAGTCTGGCCGCGGTGCATACCTAAGTAAAGATAAAGAATGTATCTTACTAGCGAAGAAAAAGAACATTCTTGCTGGTCAGCTGAAAGCCACAATTGATGATTCAATTTATGAAGAATTACTCCAACTAGTAGATAAGGAGAAGCCTTCATAAATGGAAAATAAGGAATGGTTTTCATTATTAGGTCTTGCCAATCGAGCAAGAAAGGTCATTTCAGGTGAAGAACTCGTCGTGAAAGAAATTCGCAATGGAAACGCAAAACTTGTTCTCTTATCTGAAGATGCATCAGCAAACACTACAAAAAAAATTACGGATAAAAGCACGTATTATCAGGTTCAACTTCGTACTGTAAGCGATCGGTATACACTAGGACATGCGATTGGTAAGGATGCCCGAGTAGTTGTCGCGATAACGGAGAGTGGGTTTGCAAAAAAAATTAGTCACTTGCTCGATTAACATATTTGGGGGTGAACATATGAGTAGAATGCGTGTATACGAATATGCAAAACAACAAAATATCTCAAGTAAAGAAGTTATTACAAAGCTTAAAGAGATGGACATAGAGGTTAAAAATCATATGGCAACAATTGAAGGAGATATTTTGAAAAAATTGGATCAAACATTTGGTAAAAAAACAGAAACTGCTAAGGCTACAAGCGAGCAAAATAAAAATAATAACTCAAAACCACCTGTTAATAATAATGCTACAACTAAAGTGGTTGACAAAAAAGAAGTTAAGAATAAGCCTGCAACTCCTAAAAACCGTGACGCTAAAAAGCCTGAAAATCAAGGACAGAAAAAGGGTTTTCAGTCAAATCATAACAATAATAACAGAAGAAATAAAAACAACAGACAAAAAGGTAATAACCGTCCAAATCATCAACAACAACCGGTTCAACCAAAGCCTGAAAAAAAATTACCTGAAAAAATTACTTTCATTGGTTCATTAACCGTTGGAGAGTTAGCAAAAAAATTAGGTAAAGAGCCTTCTGAGATTATTAAAAAGTTATTCATGTTAGGTGTTATGGCGACAATTAACCAAGAGCTTGATAAAGATTCCATCGAATTAATTGCTTCTGAATATGGTGTTGAGGTCGAAGAGGAAATTGTCTTTGACGTTACCGAATTCGAACAGTATGTCGAGGAAGATAATGAAGAGGACCTAATTGAAAGACCTTCGATTGTTACAATCATGGGACATGTAGACCATGGTAAAACTACTACTCTTGATTCCATCCGAAATACAAAGGTTACAGCTGGGGAAGCTGGTGGGATTACACAGCATATTGGTGCTTATCAAGTTGTTGATAACGGAAAGAAAATAACTTTCTTAGACACACCAGGACACGCCGCTTTTACCACTATGCGTGCGAGAGGTGCTCAGGTTACTGATATTACTGTTTTAGTAGTCGCAGCAGATGATGGTGTAATGCCGCAAACAGTTGAAGCAATTAACCATGCAAAGGCTGCTGAGGTGCCAATTATCGTAGCAGTGAATAAAATGGATAAACCAACAGCAAATCCTGATCGTGTAATGCAGGAATTAACTGAACATGGTTTAGTTCCTGAGGCTTGGGGAGGAGACACAATCTTCGTTCCAATCTCGGCGTTAACAGGAGAAGGAATCGACAACTTGCTTGAAATGATTCTTCTAGTGAGTGAAGTTGAAGAATATAAGGCAAACCCTAAGAGAAGAGCAACAGGTACTGTAATTGAAGCAAAGCTCGATAAAGGAAGAGGTTCAGTTGCTACACTACTAGTCCAAAACGGAACGTTACGCATTGGTGACCCAATCGTAGTTGGAAACACATTTGGTCGTGTCCGTGCAATGGTTAATGATTTAGGCCGTCGTGTTAAAGAGGCAGGACCTTCTACTCCAGTTGAAATTACTGGACTAAGTGATGTCCCACAAGCCGGTGATCAATTCGTTGTTTTTGAAGATGAAAAGAAAGCACGACAAGTTGGAGAAGCTAGAGCTCAGAAGCAATTAGTTGAGCAACGTGGTGACAAAGTGAAAGTAAGTCTAGAAGATTTATTTGAGCATATTAAACAAGGTGAAATGAAGGAAATTAACTTAATCGTAAAAGCTGACGTTCAAGGTTCTGTTGAGGCTTTGGCAGCTTCTCTTCAAAAAATTGATGTAGAAGGTGTTAAAGTTAAGATTATCCATACCGGTGTCGGTGCGATTAATGAATCTGATATTACACTTGCATCAGCTTCAAATGCAATTGTAATCGGCTTTAATGTACGACCTGATGTGAATGCGAAACGAACTGCAGAAGCAGAAGAGGTCGATATCCGTCTTCACCGCATTATCTATAAAGTAATTGAAGAAATTGAATCTGCAATGAAGGGTATGCTTGACCCTGAATTTGAAGAGAAAGTAATTGGGCAAGCAGAAGTACGTACAACCTTCAAGGTATCGAAGATCGGTACAATTGCTGGTTCTTACGTGACAGATGGTAAAATCACTCGAGACAGCGGTGTTCGCCTAATTCGTGATGGAGTTGTTATCTTTGAAGGAGAAATTGATACATTAAAACGTTTCAAGGATGATGTGAAGGAAGTTGCGCAAAACTATGAGTGTGGTATAACAATTGCGAAATTCAACGATATTAAAGAAGGAGATATCATTGAAGCATTTGTGATGCAAGAAGTTGATCGACATTGATCGGCTATGTAGAGTGTGAATGCGTCATTTATGATGCGAATTCTTTAAAAGCAAAACGTGCCGTTTTACAAAGTGTCATTACTCGACTCAAACAAAAGTTTAATATTTCAGTTGCGGAGGTAGACCATCAAGATACATGGCAACGCACTAAATTAGCCATTGTTACTGTATCTTCAAGTCGAAAGCACTCTGAACTCGAATTAAACAATGCTCTAAAGTTTATTGATTCGTTTCCGGAATTAGATCGAACAGTAACCGATTTTGAGTGGTTATAACGAGGTGATATAAAGATGAGTTTACGACCAAATCGTGTTGGAGAACAAATGAAAAAGGAATTGAGTGACATAATTGGACGGAAGATAAAAGATCCACGCATTGGATTTGTAACTGTTACCGACGTTCAAGTTACTGGAGACCTTCAGCAAGCGAAAGTTTTTATTTCGGTTTTAGGTGATGAAGAGCAAAGGCAAAACACATTAAAAGGTCTTGCCAAAGCGAAAGGTTTTATCCGGTCAGAAATCGGTCAACGTATTCGTTTACGGAAAACACCTGAGATTCTTTTTGAATTTGACGAATCAATTGATTATGGGAATCGAATTGAAACGATCCTACATGAAATAAATAAAGATTCAAATCAAGAATCAAACCGAGAATAAAGTAGAGGATAGGCTTTAATATAAAGTCTATCCCTTTTTTCAATTTTTAAGAAAATTGTTTAAAAAACACCTATCTAAAGGTTTAGGGGAGTGGCTCTAAGTGGATGGAATTTTACTGCTTAATAAACCAAAAGGGATGACTTCCCATGATTGTGTATTCAAGGTACGGAAGTTAGTAAAAATGAAAAAAGTAGGACATACAGGAACATTAGATCCAGACGTATCAGGTGTTCTGCCAATATGTTTAGGAAGAGCGACTAAAATCGTAGAGTATGTAACTGCGGCTAATAAGACCTATGAAGGTGAAGTGAAATTAGGGTTCTCAACTACTACAGAAGATGCCTCAGGTGAAGTGGTAGATGAAAAAGGAGTAGACCGTGATATAACCAAAGATGAAGTATTGAATGTACTTCATTCGTTAACGGGTGAAATCATTCAAACCCCTCCAATGTATTCTGCTGTTAAAGTCAATGGAAAACGACTTTATGAGTATGCTAGACAAGGAATGGTAATCGAAAGACCATCCCGTAAAATTACCATACATAAGCTGGAGCTACTTAGTGATATAGTCCATACCAATCATACAGTATCATTTCGTTTCCGTGTCACCTGTAGCAAGGGTACGTATGTGAGAACGCTCGCTGTACAGATTGGTGAAAAGCTAGGGTATCCATCTCATATGTCCGATTTGATAAGAGTCTCTTCTGGTGAATTTAAGCTTCAACAATGTATGACACTTGAAGAACTTGAATACTTGGTGAAAGATGGACGCATTCAGGAACATCTCCTATCAATTGAAGATGCGCTTTCCCATTTGCCCAAATTAATAATTAATGATAAAGTAGCAGAGAAAGTAAAAAATGGGTCTGTCTTGCCGGTTCCACAGGAGTTAATTCAGATCCAGGTTGGAGAACCTATTGCTGTCCTATATAATGAAGATATCCTAGCAATATATCAAAGGCATCCAGAAAAACCCAACTTGATAAAACCTATTAAAGTATTAGTCAATAATCAAGAATTAAAATAGGTTATTCGTGTAGAAAAGGTGAAATAGAAGTGAAGACGATATATATCACGCATCCACATTCCTTTAATCAAACAGATTTGCCGCCAACTGTATTGGCATTGGGATATTTTGATGGGGTCCATTTAGGCCACCAAAAAGTTGTTGAGACTGCAAAAAAGGAAGCAGAGAAACAAGGAATTGCTTGCTCTGTCATGTCTTTTGACCCTCATCCATCAATCGTCCTAAAAAAAGATGTTACACACGTAGAATATATAACTCCTTTGCATCACAAAGAAGAGTTATTTGCTCAATTTGATGTCGACTATTTGTATATAGTTAATTTCACCTCTGAGTTTGCGAGTCTTTCGCCACAACAATTTGTTGAGCAATACATTATCGGTCTTAATGTAAAACATGTTGTTGCGGGATTTGATTTTACGTACGGACGGTTTGGAAAAGGAACAATGGAAACTCTTCCTCAACATGCTAATGGGCGTTTTACCCAAACAACTGTAGAGAAATTAACCTTTAATAATGAAAAGGTGAGCTCAACGCATATCCGTGAATTTATACAAAGTGGTGAGGTTGAAAAACTTCCACCGTTATTAGGTAGATTTTACACAGTAAATGGGATTGTAGTAGATGGTGAAAAACGTGGTAGAACCATCGGTTTTCCTACTGCAAATGTTAAAACGAACGGAGATTATATTATTCCTAAAATGGGCGTGTATGCTGTTCGTTTAAAAGTTGGTTCAAAATGGTATAATGGAGTATGTAACCTTGGAGTAAAACCAACTTTTCATGACAATGTAAAGTTGCCTTCAATTGAAGTTCATCTATTTGATTTTAATGAAGATATTTATAAGGAAAAGGTTATTGTTGAATGGCATAAACGAATTCGATCGGAAAGAAAGTTTTCTTCCATTGACGAATTGGTGAAACAAATTGGACTAGATAAGGAACAGGCGAAGGAATACTTTGAGAAAATAGACGAACATACTTGCTTTTTATCGTAAAAAGTTGTATTCTAGTTAAGTATGAAAAAGAACCATTGCGTGGCAGTACGAATCACCAACGTCTGCTAGGTAATCGGGGATACTATAATAGGAGGTGAATAGGATGGCTATCACACAAGAGCGTAAGAACGAAATTATCAGCGAGTACAAAACTCATGACAATGACACTGGTTCACCAGAGGTTCAAATCGCTGTCCTAACTGAGCAAATCAATAAGTTAAATGATCATTTACGTACACACAAGAAGGATCATCATTCACGTCGTGGTCTATTAAAGATGGTTGGTAAACGTCGTAATTTATTAACATATCTTCGTAATAAAGACGTAACTCGTTACCGTGAATTAATCAACAAGCTTGGACTACGTCGATAATCTACGAAAAAGCGGGAGCATTCCCGCTTTTTTATTAGGTTAAAAATTGAGGGATTTTTTTCCTCCATTTCTACTATTTGAACAAAAATTCACTTTACATATTTAACGAGTATTGATATGTTCGAATAAATTAGTTCATACTATCATTACATATATTTGAATGTGATTTAGAGAGGGGTACTATTATATGGAACAAGGAAAGCAAGTTTTTTCCATGGACTGGGCAGGCCGACAGCTGACTGTTGAAATTGGTCAACTAGCAAAGCAAGCTAATGGGGCTGTATTAGTTCGTTATGGAGAGACTGCTGTCTTAAGTACAGCAACAGCTTCGAAAGAGCCAAAACCATTGGATTTCTTTCCGCTTACTGTAAACTATGAAGAACGATTATATGCAGTTGGAAAAATCCCTGGAGGTTTTATCAAACGTGAGGGTAGACCAAGTGAAAAGGCGATTCTAGCAAGTCGATTAATAGACCGACCGATTCGACCTTTATTTGCTGATGGATTCAGAAATGAAGTTCAAGTTGTCAGTATCGTAATGAGTGTTGATCAAGATTGCTCTTCAGAAATGGCAGCAATGTTTGGTTCATCATTAGCGTTATCTGTTTCAGATATCCCATTTGAAGGTCCAATAGCAGGTGTTACTGTTGGTAGAGTTGACAATCAATTTATTATCAACCCTTCAGTGAAAGACCAGGAAATGAGCGATATCAATCTAGTTGTTGCCGGTACAAAAGATGCGATCAATATGGTTGAAGCGGGTGCTGAAGAAGTTCCTGAAGAAGTGATGCTTGAAGCAATTATGTTTGGACATGAAGAAATTAAACGATTAATTGCTTTTCAAGAAAAAATCGTTGCAGAAATCGGTAAAGAAAAAAGAGAGATTGTCCTTTACGAGCTTGATTCAGAATTAGAAGCACAAATTCGTGCAAAAGCCGAAGAGGATATTAACAAAGCTGTACAAGTTGCTGAAAAGCATGCAAGAGAAGATGCAATTAATGAAATTAAAGCTGCAATTATAGAAGAATACACTGAACAAGAAGCTGATGAGGCGACTCTTAAGCAAGTGAAAGAAATTTTAAATAAACTTGTAAAAGAAGAAGTTCGACGCTTAATCACTGTTGAAAAGGTTCGCCCTGACGGAAGACAAATCGACGAAATTCGTCCACTTTCATCAGAAGTAGGATTATTATCTCGTACACATGGTTCTGGACTATTCACACGTGGACAAACCCAAGCATTAAGTATTTGTACACTTGGTGCATTAGGTGATGTGCAAATCCTTGATGGGTTAGGTATAGAGGAAACAAAACGTTTTATGCACCACTATAATTTCCCTCAATTCAGTGTCGGTGAAACGGGACCTATGAGAGGCCCAGGTCGTCGTGAAATTGGACATGGTGCTTTGGGTGAGCGTGCATTGGAACCTGTTGTGCCTTCTGAAAAAGATTTTCCATATACCATCCGCCTAGTTTCTGAAGTATTAGAATCAAATGGATCTACTTCCCAAGCTAGTATATGTGCAAGTACATTAGCTATGATGGATGCAGGTGTTCCAATTAAAGCACCTGTTGCTGGGATTGCTATGGGGCTCATTAAATCAGGAGAGCACTATACAGTATTAACTGATATTCAAGGCATGGAAGATCACTTAGGAGATATGGACTTTAAAGTTGCGGGAACATCAAAGGGTGTAACTGCTTTACAAATGGATATTAAAATAGCAGGTCTTTCACGAGAAATCCTTGAGGAAGCATTACAGCAAGCTAAAAAAGGCCGTATGCAAATTCTTGATTCAATGTTAGCAACACTAACAACCCCAAGATCTGAGCTTTCTAAGTATGCACCTAAGATCTTAACACTAAAAATTAATCCAGATAAAATCCGTGATGTTATTGGGCCAAGTGGTAAACAGATCAATAAGATCATTGACGAAACTGGCGTAAAAATTGATATTGAGCAAGACGGTACAGTCTTTATTTCTTCAGTTGATGAAGCAATGAACCAAAAAGCCAAGAAAATCATCGAAGATATTGTTCGTGAAGTAGAAGTTGGTCAAATGTACCTCGGAAAAGTAAAACGTATTGAAAAGTTCGGCGCATTTGTTGAAATTTTCAGTGGAAAAGATGGACTTGTTCATATTTCTGAACTTGCAGAAGAGCGAGTTGGAAAAGTTGAGGATGTAGTCTCAATCGGTGATGAACTTCTTGTGAAGGTTACTGAAATTGATAAGCAAGGCCGTGTAAACCTTTCAAGAAAAGCCGTTTTACGAGAACAAAAAGAAAAGCAACAACAATAATAAACTTTGGAAAGCCTGGTAAACCGGGCTTTTTAGGTTTTTATTTTTGTAATGAAATCGTTTTTTAAAGTTTGAACAGTTGCCATAGTACTTTTCTTGATTTGTGTTCTACCTTGTCCCTCCTTTACATATTTTCTAGTAAAGAGGGGGATTGTTATGAAAAAAAGGTATATACAATTTATTGCTTTTATATTCATATTATTGGTTTCAATTGGATCATTACATAATCCGTTCACTAATGATTACGTTCAGGGATTAAAAAACAGTACTTTAAAAGAAAGCGCTGACGCAATCCCTGTTAGTAGTAGTGACAAACTTTTAAATGAAATTGAAAAAAGGGCAATTGAATATAGTATTCCTGCAGAAGATGCTAAGATTGACCCTGTTTGGAAAGCAACACCTGGCCTCAATGGGCTTGAGGTAGATGTTAAAGCTTCATATGAAAAGATGAAAAAAGAGGGTGTATTTGATGAAAATAGGCTGGTGTATAAACAGCTATCACCTAAAGTTCATCTTGAAGATTTACCTTCGTCTGCTATTTATCGCGGAAATCCAAACAAACCACTTGTATCATTTATCATAAATGTTGCATGGGGGAATGAGTATATTCCTGATATGCTTGCGACGTTAAAAAAACATAATGTAAAAGCAACTTTTTTCTTAGAAGGAAGATGGGTAAAGGAAAATCCAGATTTAGCTAAAATGATTGTGGATGCTGGACATGAAGTAGGCAACCATTCCTATACACATCCTGATATGAAGACCTTGTCCTCAGATCTTGTTAGAGAGCAATTAATGAAGACAAATCAGGTAATTGAGGCAGCTACTGGGAAAAAGCCAACTCTCTTTGCTCCGCCAAGTGGAAGCTACCGTGATGAAGTCGTTAAAATTGCAGATGAACTCGGTATGAAAACAATTATGTGGAGTGTGGATACAATCGATTGGCAGCGTCCACAACCCCATGTTTTAGTTCAAAGGGTAATGGGCAAAGTCCATCCTGGCGCCATGGTTTTAATGCATCCAACATCACCAACTGCTCAAAGTCTCGAAAGATTAATTATATCTATTAAACAAAAAGATCTAGCAATCGACAACGTTTCTACATTATTAAACGAAGAACGTATAATACTAAAGAAAAAGTAGTGGTGTTTAACTTTATCCAACTATAAGTCCACCTTTTATAAAAGGCTACTAAATGAAATAGAGTATACAATCCAGTAGGAGAACAAAACCTAGTTGAATAAAGTTAAAGCCTCCGGCGGATGCCACGATTTTTTAAAGGTAATTTTTCGAGCATAAGATCAAAGACTATGGACGCCACTTCCTGTGGCAACGTCTTTGTGACCCACCTCGTGTGGGCCTAAAAAAATCGGGCGCAAATACGCCAAGGCGCATTTGATTACAGGAGGAATCCAGCATTGATTAAAAAGTATACTTGTCAAAATGGTGTAAGAATTGTATTAGAAAACATCCCAACTGTTCGATCAGTTGCAATTGGTGTTTGGATTGGGACAGGATCACGAAACGAAAGCCCCGAGAATAACGGTATTTCTCATTTTCTAGAACATATGTTTTTCAAAGGTACGAAGACAAGAACAGCAAGAGAAATTGCGGAGTCTTTTGATAGTATTGGTGGACAGGTAAACGCATTCACCTCAAAAGAATACACTTGTTATTACGCAAAGGTATTAGATGAACATGCAAAATTTGCACTAGATGTTCTAGCGGATATGTTCTTCAATTCGAACTTTGATGAAGAAGAACTGAAAAAAGAAAAAAATGTAGTACTAGAAGAGATAAAAATGTACGAAGATACACCAGATGATATCGTCCATGATTTATTAAGTAAGGCTACTTATGAAAATCATCCATTAGGTTATCCAATTCTAGGAACAGAAGAAACATTGGAAACCTTTAATGGTGATAAACTACGTCAATATATGAATCAAATGTATACTCCAGAAAATGTGGTCGTGTCTATCGCTGGTAATATTGATGAGAACTTTATTTCTGAAGTTGAGTCATACTTTGGTAGTTATTCAGGAAATCAGACGAAATATGAGTTGCAAAAACCTTCATTCCATACAAATAAGATTACTCGAAAGAAAGAAACCGAACAAGCGCATCTTTGCTTAGGCTTTAATGGCTTACAAATTGGAGATAAAGATGTGTACGATCTTATTGTGCTAAATAATATTCTTGGCGGTAGTATGAGTAGCCGTCTATTCCAAGACGTACGTGAGCAAAAAGGGCTAGCGTATTCTGTATTCTCTTATCATTCCTCTTATAAGGATGCAGGGATGGTCACCATTTATGGGGGCACAGGAAGTAAACAACTTAATTTGTTATTTGAAACAATACAGGAAACATTAGCAAAGCTTAAAGCAGAAGGTATCACCGATAAGGAATTAAAAAATAGCAAAGAGCAAATGAAGGGTAGCCTTATGCTCGGACTTGAAAGTACAAACAGTAGAATGAGCCGAAATGGTAAAAATGAATTATTATTAAAGAAACATAAAAACCTAGATGAAATTTTAGATGAAATTAATGTCGTTAGTGAAAATAGCGTGAATGCAATGGCAGAACGAGTCTTCACAGACGATTTTTCACTTGCATTAATTAGCCCTACAGACGATTTACCGAATAAGCTTTCAAATTGATTTTGATTCTAAAAATGTGGACTACTCCATACACTGTACAAAGGACATGTGAGGGGTGGTCTTTTTTGAGGCTAAGTGAATTAAGTGGAAAAGAAATTGTTGATGTAAAACGAGCGGAAAGACTAGGCGTTTTAGGTCAAACTGATTTAGAAATTGATGAGAGAACCGGTCAAATAAAGGCTCTCATCATTCCATCTTTAAAATGGTTTGGCTTAAAGAAACAAGGCAATGAAGTTCGCGTATCATGGCAGCATATACGCAAAATTGGTACAGATATGATCATCATTGATATTCCAGATGATTTTGGAACAGAATAAGCAGAATAGTAATACAATGTAAACCCACGGGACTCCCGCGGGTTTTTTATTTTTTTAGGAAAATGTTATTCTAAGCAAATTTCAGCTTGTTCTTTCACCTATTTGAGCAATGCCTCATAGTATGGTGAAGTAAATAAAATTATGGTAATTTTATGGATTGTTGAGGCTATCCCTCAAAAAACGATATGAAAAAACCGAAGTTCACCGACGTGATGACTAACATACACTCGGGGTTCACTTTAGGTAAAAGAAGGTGATAAAACATATGTTAACTGATATGCATGTGGCTATTATAGGTGGAGATGCACGACAGTTGGAGGTAATCCGTAAACTAATTGAATTAGATGCAAGGCTTTCTTTAATAGGATTTGATCAATTAGACCATGGGTTTACTGGAGCATCAAAAGAACGATTAGACGAAATCGACTTTACAGATATAGATGCAATTATTTTACCGGTATCAGGAACAAACAGTGCAGGAGAGGTTGAAACTATTTTTTCAAATGAAACAGTCGTCTTATCTGAAGATATTCTATCACAAACACCTGAACACTGTGTTGTCTATTCGGGAATTAGCAATTCCTATTTAGATGGGATTATAAAGGCAACCAATCGAAAATTAGTGCGTTTATTTGAAAGAGACGATGTTGCAATTTATAATTCCATTCCAACCGTTGAAGGAACCATTATGATGGTCATTCAACATACTGATATAACCATTCATAATTCAAGAGTGGCTGTACTAGGTCTTGGCAGAGTTGGAATGAGTGTTGCAAGAAGCTTTGCTGCTTTAGGGGCAAATGTTAAAGTTGGTGCAAGAAAAACAGAGCATATTGCAAGAATTACGGAAATGGGATTGACGCCTTTTCATCTATCGGATATTGCTGAAGAAGTTAAGGATATCGATGTTTGTATTAATACAATCCCACACTTAATCGTGACGGCAAGTGTGATTTCCAAAATGCCTGCACATACATTGATTGTTGATCTAGCCTCTAAGCCCGGGGGAACAGATTTTAGATATGCAGAAAAAAGAGGGATAAAAGCCTTATTAGCACCTGGGTTACCTGGTATTGTCGCTCCGAAGACAGCCGGTCAAATAGTTGCGAATGTATTATCTCAACTACTTCTTGAGTTATTACAACAAAGAGAGGAGAACGAATAATATGGCTTCATTAAAAGGAAAAAGAATCGGATTTGGTCTTACAGGGTCTCATTGTACGTACGATGCTGTATTTCCAGAAATAGTTAGACTGGTTGATGAGGGTGCTGAAGTAATACCTGTTGTGTCGTGGACTGTTCAATCAACTAATACCCGTTTTGGAGAAGGAGCAGAGTGGATTGAAAGAATTGAAAAAGCAACAGGGAATAAAGCAATTGACTCGATTGTAAAAGCAGAACCATTAGGTCCCAAAATCCCTCTTGATTGCATGGTGATTGCTCCACTTACAGGGAATTCAATGAGTAAATTCGCGAATGCGTTAACTGATTCTCCAGTCTTAATGGCTGCTAAAGCAACCTTACGTAATCAGTCCCCTGTTGTTTTGGGAATATCCACAAATGACGCATTAGGTTTAAATGGTGTGAACCTAATGAGGTTAATGGCAACAAAAAATATATACTTTATTCCGTATGGCCAAGATGCACCAACAAAAAAGCCTAATTCAATGGTTGCGCGTATGACGATGTTAAGGGACACTGTTGCTGCAGCAATTGAAGGAAAGCAATTACAGCCGGTAATTGTAGAAAGATTTCGTGACGACGAAGAATAACGAAAATTTTTTGAATAAAGGGGAAAGAATGAAAATTCTTCTCTCCTTTAGTACTTGTATGTGGTAAAATATATATCATTAAACGTAAATTAGACGTTCTAGTAATACTTGGAAGGGGAATTTCAAATGACAGTAGAAAAAGAATTACATGTTGCGGTTGTAGGTGCTACAGGTGCTGTAGGAATGCAAATGATCAAAACACTTGAAGAAACGGATTTTCCATTAACTAAATTAACTTTATTATCATCAGAACGTTCTGCTGGTAAAAAGATTGACTATAAAGGTAAAGAAATAACAGTTGAGGTTGCAACACCAGAAAAATTTGAAGGTGTTGATATTGCCTTATTTAGTGCTGGAGGAGGAGTATCAAAAGAACTAGCTCCTGAAGCAGTTAAGCGCGGTGCAATTGTAGTTGATAACACAAGTGCATTTAGAATGGATGAAAATGTGCCATTAGTAGTACCAGAGGTAAACGAAAATGACCTATTAAAACACAATGGAATTATTGCAAATCCAAACTGTTCTACTATTCAAATGGTTGTTGCTTTAGAACCAATTCGTAAGGCTTATGGTTTATCCAAGGTTATTGTATCAACATATCAAGCAGTTTCAGGATCCGGAGTTGCTGCGATTCAAGAAATGAATGAGCAAACGAAGGAAATTATCGAAGGTAATGAAGTTACGCCTAAGATCTTACCTGTAAAAGGTGACAAAAAGCATTACCAGATTGCTTTTAATGCTATTCCACAAATCGATAAATTTGAAGATAATGGGTTCACTTTTGAAGAAATGAAAATGATTAACGAAACTAAGAAAATTATGCATTTACCTGAGCTTCATGTTGCTGCAACATGTGTTCGTTTACCAGTTGAAACAGGACATTCAGAATCTGTTTATTTTGAAACAACTAAAAATGATGTGTCTGCACAAGACGTAAAAGAATTATTATCTTCTGCACCAGGAATTGTATTAGAAGACAATCCAGCAGAGCAAGTATATCCAATGCCAATTCATGCAGTTGGTAAAAAAGATGTGTTCGTAGGAAGAATCAGAAAAGACCTAGACCAAGATAATGGGTTCCATATGTGGGTAGTATCTGACAATCTACTAAAAGGTGCTGCATGGAACTCCGTACAAATTGCTGGTAGTCTTATTAAGCTAGGCTTAGTAGCGAAATAATCGTTTGAACCAAAACATGAGGTGGTATCATGAATATCGTTGTTCAAAAATTTGGCGGAACCTCAGTACGGGATGAAGAATCAAGGGAAAGAGCAAGAAAACATATTGAAAGTGCCGTCTCGGAAGGATATAAAGTAGTTGTTGTTGTATCGGCTATGGGGAGAATGGGTGACCCATATGCAACTGATACACTTTTAAGCTTAGTAGGGGAGCAAAATCCAGCAATTAGCGATAGGGAAATGGATATGCTAGTATCCTGCGGAGAAATTATTTCTAGTGTCGTTTTTACCAATATGTTAAATCAATCTGGAATCTCTGCAGCTGCTTTAAATGGTGGGCAGGCCGGTTTCAGGACAAATGGTGATCATACAAATGCAAGAATTATTGAAATGAAGTGTGACCGTTTGTTACAAACACTTGAAACCCATGATGTAGTTGTAGTCACAGGCTTTCAAGGAATCTCTAAAACAGGTGACATTACGACCTTAGGTAGAGGTGGAAGTGATACTTCTGCTGCGGCACTTGGTGTTGCATTGCAAGCTGAGTGGATTGATATTTTTACAGATGTAGAAGGTGTTATGACAGCAGACCCACGAATCGTTGGTGATGCAAAGCCACTATCAGTCGTAACATATAACGAGATCGTGAACATGGCATACCAAGGTGCAAAAGTAATTCATCCGCGTGCAGTTGAAATTGCAATGGATGCAAAGGTACCCATAAGGGTACGTTCAACTTATTCGGATGCACCTGGAACTCTTGTAACAACAATCGATAAACGTCGAGGTGTCGAGGTCAAGGATCGATTAATTACAGGTATTGCACACGTGACAAATGTAACGCAATTAAAGGTTCAAGCCAAAAAAGGCCAATACAATCTTCAAACAGAAGTATTTAAGGCGATGGCCAATGAAAAAATAAGTGTGGATTTCTTCAACATCACACCAAATGGTGTTGTTTATACGGTTTCGGGGGAAATGACAGCCCGTGCAGTTAATAAATTGAAAGAATTGGGTTATGAACCTCAGGTAACTGAAAAATGTGCGAAGGTTGCGACTGTTGGTGCGGGAATGAACGGCGTACCTGGAGTGACTGCTCGAATTGTTACAGCACTTTCAGAAAAAGGAATTCAAATCTTGCAATCAGCAGATAGTCTATCGACCATTTGGGTACTTGTTAAAGAATCTGAAATGAAGGAAGCCATAAACGCTCTTCATAAAGCATTCCATTTATCTGATGGACCTGTTGGAGCAGAAGTGGTAGACTTTTAAGGGGACAATTAGGGGAACCTCCGTAATGGAGGAGTCCCTTTCTTTAACATATCGTTTCATTTCATGTATAATTTTTTTAAGCAAGCCTAGGTTTTTTGGAAATAAGCCTAGCGCAATTGATGGGGGTAGGTGTAAAAGCATGATTGATTTTGGAAGAATTTCTACAGCTATGGTGACACCATTTGATAATAAAGGAAATATCGATTTCGGTAAAACAACTCAGTTGATTAATTATTTAATAAATACTGGAACTGAATCTTTGGTGGTAGCAGGGACAACTGGTGAATCTCCTACATTATCTTCCGAGGAAAAAGTAGCTCTTTTCCGTCACGTTGTAAAAGTTGTGGATGGTCGGGTTCCAGTAATAGCTGGAACAGGTAGCAATAATACGTATGCATCCATGGAGTTAACAAAAAAAGCACAAGAAGCCGGTGTTGATGCCATAATGCTTGTTGTCCCATATTACAATAAGCCAAGTCAAGAAGGACTCTATCAGCATTTTAAAACAATTGCTGAAAGTACAAAACTACCTATTATGCTTTACAATATTCCAGGTAGATCGGTTATTAATATGTCAGTAGAAACCATTATTAAATTGTCAAAGATACAAAATATCGTTGCTGTTAAAGAGGCAAGTGGAAGCCTAGAAGCAATGACTGAAATAATTGCTAATACTGATGAGAGTTTTGATTTATACAGTGGGGATGATGGAATTACATTGCCGGCTCTTTCAATTGGGGCAAAAGGTGTTGTTTCTGTAGCTGCCCATGTGATTGGTAATGAAATGCAACAGATGGTTACAGCCTATTTAACAGGAAACAATACGGAAGCGGCTATACATCATCAAAAACTTTTACCAATTATGAAGGGACTATTTACTGCACCAAATCCGGTTCCGGTAAAAACAGCTCTTCAAATTAAGGGATTAGACGTCGGCTCAGTTCGTTTACCATTAGTTCCATTAAACGAACAAGAACGAATTGAATTAACAAAATTAATAGGAAAATAAAAAACGTGCTAAAAAGTCAATCAAACTGATTGGCTTTTTACTTTCGCCCACTTTCGAGAATGAAATAGAACCATGTGTTTATACTAAATGGTAAATGGGTTGAAAGGAGAATACAATGAATAATAATCAATACATAAATGCAGATCAACCACAAGGGGATCAGGATAAAAATGAAACCAAGGGTTCATCATTAGTTGATAAGATTCAACAATTAGGACAAACTAATGTCCCTCAAATGTCAAATGACAGTAAAATACATTGCCTTACAATTGTTGGTCAAATTGAAGGTCATATTCAATTACCTCCCCAAAATAAAACAACTAAATATGAACATGTTATACCTCAAATAGTTGCGATTGAACAAAACCCAAAAATTGAAGGTTTATTAGTTATTTTAAATACAGTTGGGGGGGATGTTGAGGCAGGGCTTGCCATATCAGAAATGCTTGCATCACTCTCAAAACCAACTGTTTCAATTGTTTTAGGGGGCGGTCACTCGATAGGTGTTCCCATTGCCGTGGCGTGTGATTATTCTTTTATTGCCGAAACGGCGACGATGACAATCCATCCTGTAAGACTAACCGGTCTAGTTATCGGTGTACCTCAAACATTTGAGTACTTGGATAAAATGCAAGAGCGCGTGGTTAATTTTGTAATTGGGCACTCGCAAATAACCGAAGATAAATTCAAGGAATTGATGTTTTCAAAAGGTAATTTAACAAGGGATATTGGTACTAATGTAATAGGTTCTGATGCAGTAAAATATGGGCTGATTAATGAAATTGGTGGAATTGGACAGGCCATTAAGAAATTAAATGAGTTAATTGATGAGAGAAATGTAACTGAAGAAAGTGGGCAGATGATTCAATGATTCTATACACTATGATGCCACAAGAGCTAATTTATCCACAAACTGAAATGGAAGAAAGTAATTTTAAGTATGTTGATATTAACGGTGTTTCACTTGCCGTTAGCCAAGTTGGGAATGGTGAATACACAATTGAAAGAGTCATGAGCACCGACCCACAGCACTTTTTAGACGGAAGATACTCTCCCGGTCAAAAAATTAGATTTTAGTTTACAAACGTTTTTTGCTCATTCTTGTGAAACCATTGGGTTCCACAAACCTTTCAGCTTTGGCTGAGAGGTTGTCAAAAAAGTCAATGAGTTAAAGGGCAAGCAGCTTGTCCCTGATTACATTGTCTTTTTGACAAATGGGCTAAAATGACAAAGTGAAGTATTGATCCTATCATTTCATCAATTGTCCTAAATTGGTATAATGTGCTATAATTTAACTAATTTCATCGCGTAGGCAGCCAGGTTGTGGCTGCTTCTTTCTTATTATTGATAGGTAGAGTAGGTGTAGTATGGCAAAACGAAAACGTAGACAGTCGAAGCGGAAAGATGAGTGGAAAAAAACTCTTAAATTTGAATTGCTAGGATTATTATTACTAGCTTTAGCTTGTATTGGTTTAGCAAGACTTGGCACAGTAGGAACAGGTCTTGTCTATTTATTTCGATTTTTCCTTGGGAATTGGGACATTCTTGGATTAATTGGATTATTGCTTATTTCACTGTATATCATTTGGAATCGATCTCTACCGAAAATGATTACTAGGCAATTGATTGGTGTCTACTTAATAATAAGCGCCATGCTGTTATTAAGTCATATTCCATTATTCAATTTGCAAACAAACGAAGGCAAATTTACTGACCCTAGTGTTATTAAAAATACTTGGAGCATGTTTTGGGCTGTTGTAAATGGTGATACAAGTACTACAGATTTAGGCGGAGGAATGATTGGTTCTATTCTTTTTGCAGCCTCTTATTTTTTATTTGATGAAGCGGGGACAAAAATCATTTCTGTCTTTTTAATTGTAATTGGCGGTGTACTTGTTACAGGAAAATCACTTCATGATACAATTGCGAAAATCTTAGGTCCGATTGTTACATTCATACGCAATCAATGGATTGCATTTATGGATGACATGGTGAATTGGTTTCAGCAACGGAAGAGTCAGCCTAAAAAAGAAAAGCAGAAAAAGAATAAGGAGCCTAAAATAAAGGACACTCAAGCATCAGCAGATGATAATATCGATGATGTACCTGTTGAGATTCCTATTGAACCTATTATTTCAAACTTTGCCGATAAGGCCTATACAAAAGAACAAGTGGCTCAAACTGAAAAACATCAGCAAAAACAACGTGTTACAGAAGAAGATAGTGATGAAAAGATGCCAATCACCTTTACAGAAGGTGAATTAGAGAATGTTGATTATGAACTGCCACCCATTGAGCTGTTGCATCCACCGAAGCAGACAAGTCAAAGTGCAGAACATGAAAATATTTATGAAAATGCTAGAAAGCTAGAGAAAACATTCCATAGTTTTGGTGTAAAAGCAAAGGTTACAAAAGTCCACCTTGGACCTGCTGTTACAAAATATGAGGTGTACCCGGATGTTGGAGTTAAAGTTAGTAAAATCGTAAATTTAAGTGATGACTTAGCCCTCGCATTAGCTGCAAAAGATATTCGGATTGAAGCGCCAATTCCTGGAAAATCTGCAGTTGGAATCGAGGTTCCTAATTCTGAAATTGCTGTAGTGTCTTTACGTGAAGTACTTGAAGATACTGAACCGCAGCGATCAGACGCTAAATTGTTAATCGGACTTGGCCGCGATATCTCAGGTGAAGCAAAATTTGCTGAACTAAACAAAATGCCTCACTTGTTAGTAGCTGGTGCAACGGGTAGTGGTAAGAGTGTTTGTATTAATGGCATAATTACCAGCGTTCTTATGAGGGCGAAACCACATGAAGTAAAAATGATGATGATTGACCCGAAAATGGTTGAGTTAAATGTCTATAATGGAATACCACATTTATTGGCTCCTGTTGTGACAGATCCTAAGAAGGCGTCACAAGCTCTAAAGAAAGTCGTAAATGAGATGGAACGAAGATATGAATTATTCTCCCATACCCATACAAGAAATATTGAAGGTTATAATGAATATATTCGTCGCCATAATAGTGAGGAAGATGCGAAACAACCAACTCTCCCATATATTATTGTTATCGTAGACGAATTAGCAGATCTTATGATGGTCGCTTCATCAGAAGTTGAAGATTCTATTACACGTCTAGCACAAATGGCACGTGCTGCTGGAATACACTTGATCATAGCAACACAAAGACCATCAGTAGATGTTATCACAGGGGTAATTAAAGCCAATATCCCTTCCCGAATTGCTTTTAGTGTATCGTCTCAAACTGACTCGAGAACCATTTTAGATATGGGTGGAGCAGAAAAACTGTTAGGGCGAGGTGATATGCTATTTTTGCCTGTTGGAGCATCAAAACCTGTACGTGTTCAGGGAGCCTTTTTATCAGATGATGAAGTCGAAGAGGTAGTTAACTTTGTAATTGCCCAGCAAAAAGCTCAATATCAAGAAGAAATGATTCCTACCGATACTGTTGAAACAACGGAAGAAGTGGATGATGAATTATATGATGATGCTGTACAGCTCGTAATTGAAATGCAAACGGCATCTGTCTCAATGTTACAGCGTAGATTTCGAGTTGGTTATACGAGAGCTGCAAGATTGATTGATGCTATGGAAGCAAGGGGTGTAGTCGGTCCTTATGAAGGTAGCAAGCCAAGAGCTGTCCTTGTTACATCAAAAAATGAAGAAGTAGGAAGTTAGTTTTATGCAGTAAAGCTTTTTTTCAAAAGCAAGCGGCATTTGACTTATTTCTAAGAAAAGAAGAGCTGTTGCTCTTCTTTTTTTCGACAAATTACGCAATTCTTATTTATTTCTTTCAGAAAAGATGATATATTTAATTTCGGATTAACATCGGTCTAACATCAGAGGTCTGATGACTATACATAAAAATGGAGGAGTAGCAGATGTCTATCAAGTTAGATAATCGACCATTGTATTTGCAAGTAATAGATCAAATCAGACTTGATATCGAAAATGGTGTTTACAAAGAAAAGGAAAAACTACCATCAGAATTTCTCTTAGCAAAGCAATTAGGAGTTAGTAGAGCAACTCTAAGAGAAGCTTTGCGAATTCTTGAAGAGGAAAATGTGATTATTAGAAGACATGGTGTAGGTACCTTTGTAAATGCGAAACCTCTGTTTAATTCAGGAATTGAGCAAATAAGTAGTATAACAGATATGATTATTCAAGCTGGAATGTCCCCTGGTACGATCTTTTTATCAAGAACGGTAAAAGAACCTACGGATAATGACATAAAGGGTTTTGGTTGTCAGGAAACTGAAGAAATTACAAAGATAGAAAGAGTACGTACAGCAAATGCTGAGCCTGTTGTGTACTGTATAGACAAAATTCTTTCGAAAAATTTACCAACCAATTATTCACATGAGGAATCTCTCTTTGATCTATTGGAAAAAAAAGCAGGAAGAAAAATTACTTACGCGGTTACCTATATTGAGCCAATTGGGTATCACGATACAATTTCGCCAATATTAAATTGCGACCCTGAAACAGCTTTATTGTTGTTAAAACAGATGCATTACGATGAAAATGATGAACCGATCCTTTTTTCACAAAACTATTTTCGGGCTGATAAATTTTCATTCCATGTCGTGAGAAAACGTGTGTTATAAATTTGTGAATAAATGCAAAATTTAAGGAGGTGAATAAGTAATCCATTACTAAGAGAAATATAAGTTAAGGATTTGTAAAATAATAAATTTTCAGGGGGTAATTCCATGTTTAAAAAGAAGACAGGTTTTGGTCTTGCATTTCTTCTTGCAGCTGGCACATTGTTAGGTGCATGTGGAGGCGCAGATGAAGAAGGTACTGGTGCCGGTAACGGCGAAGGCGCTGACCTAAAAGTAGGTATGTCTACTGATGCAGGTTCAATCGACGATAAATCATTTAACCAAGGTACATGGGAAGGTATTTTGGCTGCTAAAGAAGAATATGGCATTCAAGAAAAGTATCTTAAACCAGCAGGCGAAACAGAAGCAGATTATCTCAAAGAAATTGGAAACTTATACGATGCAGGTTACAAATTTATTGTAACACCTGGTTTCAAATTCGAAACAGCAATCTATCAAGCACAGTCTAAATACGAAGATGCTAAATTTATTATTTTAGATGGTAACCCACATAAGGGTGACTTTGTTCCAGAAGTAGCTGACAATACAGTTGCAGTATTCTTCGCTGAGCATGAGTCTGGTTTCTTAGCTGGTGTGGCTGCTGCTTTAGAATTAAAAGAAGGAGAAGCAGGATTCATTGGTGGTATGGAAATGCCTGCTGTTCAAAAATTCAATTGGGGCTTCCAGCAGGGGTTAGCCTATGCTAATGAGAATCTAGGAACAAACCTTACAATTAAAGCGGAAAATGTTATCTACCAAGGTAGCTTTACTGATACAGCAGCAGGTGGCCAAATCGCTGCTCAAATGTATGATCGTGGAGTAAATGTTATTTTCGCAGCTGCTGGTGGTGTAGGTTTTGGTGCTATTACTGAAGCAAAAAACCGTGCTAAAGCAGGAGAAGAAGTTTGGATGTTAGGTGTAGACGTAGACCAATATGCTGATGGAGTTTATGAAGGTGAAAAATCAGTTATCTTGACTTCAGCGATGAAGAAAATTGGTAATGCCACAAAAGATTTAATCAAACAAGAACTAGATGGAAAATTCCCAGGGGGAGAAACCATAACTTATGATGTGAAAAATGATGGTGTCGGAATTCCAGATGAAAATCCGAACCTAAGCGAAGAAACTGTTACGAAAGTTAAAGAAGTTTATGAAAAGATTAAATCTGGTGAAATTGAAGTCTCAGGTGAACAAGGTAACTTAATCAAGTAATAATTTTGCTGATAAAGAGACGGTTTCATCCGTCTCTTTTGGTATGACCTTTAATCAAGAGGAGACACATTATTTAATGATGATTGGGGACTCCTAATAAAAGGATATTTGAGTCTAAAAAAAGGTGAGTGCTACTATGGAATATGTTGTGGAAATGCTAAATATCAGGAAGGAATTTCCGGGTATTATAGCAAATGATAATATCACTCTTACTTTAAAAAAAGGGGAGATACACGCTTTACTTGGAGAAAATGGGGCGGGCAAGTCCACACTCATGGGTGTGCTATTTGGTATGTACCAGCCTGAGCAAGGAATGATTAAAGTAAATGGGAAACAGGTACACATTACCAATCCTAACGTTGCAAATCGTTTAGGTATTGGTATGGTACACCAACACTTTAAGTTAGTTGAAAATTTTACAGTTACAGAAAATATTATTCTAGGAAGTGAACCTCTAAAGAGTGGGGTTGTCCTAGATATACAAAGTGCCGCTAAACGAATTGAAGAGTTATCAAAATATTATGGACTAAATGTGGATCCACATGCAAAAATAGAGGACATTTCTGTTGGTATGCAGCAGCGTGTTGAAATCATGAAGATGCTTTTCCGTGAAGCAGATGTGCTCATTTTTGATGAGCCTACCGCTGTGTTAACGCCAAGTGAAATAGATGAATTAATGAAGATCATGAAGAACTTAATCAAAGAAGGAAAATCAATCATTATCATCACACACAAATTGAAGGAAATTAAAGCTGTAGCAGATCGATGTACAGTTATACGCCGAGGAAAATATATAGGGACAGTGGATGTAGCCCAAGCAAGCGAAGCAAGTTTAGCCGAAATGATGGTTGGTAGACATGTGTCCTTTAAAGTAGATAAAAATGAAAGTACACCAGGCGATGTGGTATTAGAAATAGACTCCCTTTCTGTTAAAAATAACCGAAAGGTCATGGGGTTAAAAAACTTTTCTTTAACAGTTAATAAAGGCGAAATCGTTGGAATAGCAGGTGTTGAAGGAAATGGTCAATCCGAACTAGTAGAAGCAATTACAGGTCTTCGAAAAGCAGAGACAGGCAAAATTCTCATGAATGGTGAGGATATTACTACTCTACCAGTTCGACAACGTATTGAAAAAGGGATTGCTCATATACCAGAAGACAGACAAAAACGTGGTCTTGTTTTGGATTATTCTCTCCAATCTAATATGGTGTTAGAGGTCTATAAAAAACCACCATTTTCAAAGCATGGTTTGTTGAAATTCTCTGCTATGAAAGAATATGCAAAAAATATTATAGAAAAATTTGATGTGCGTTCAGGAGAGGGAGAAGTATCAATTGCAAGAACCTTATCCGGTGGGAACCAACAAAAAGCGATAATTGGGAGAGAACTTGAGTTAGACCCTGATTTACTAATTGCCGTTCAGCCTACAAGGGGGCTTGATGTTGGATCAATTGAGTATATCCATAAACGATTAATTGAGCACCGTGATAAAGGAAAGGCTGTACTTTTAATCTCTTTAGAACTTGATGAAGTTTTACAGCTTTCTGATCGCATTGCCGCCGTAAATAACGGCGAACTCATTGGGATTGTTAATGCCTCTGAAACAAATGAAAATGAGGTTGGTCTCATGATGGCGGGTGTAAGTAAGGAGAGAAGTGTATGAGAAATACAATAATTTCATTAATTGCAGTACTTTTTGGTCTGATTGCTGGCGGATTGTTAATGTTGTTTATTGGAAGCAATCCTTTTGAAGGGTATCTTTATCTATTTCAAGGAGGATTAAAAAATATTTCTAGACTGGGTGATACATTAGCGACAGCAACACCGTTAATCTTTACTGGTCTATCAGTTGCTTTTGCATTCCGTACTGGCTTATTTAATATCGGTGCTTCTGGTCAGGTGCTAATCGGAGGTTTACTTGCGACCGCTGTTGGCTTAACTTTTGACTGGTCAAGACCAGTGCTCTTACTCGTGATGATTTTAGCGGGTTTTCTGGGTGGAGCATTATGGGCATTTATTCCCGGATTACTTAAGGCAAGATTTAACGTCCATGAAGTGGTTTCAACCATTATGATGAACTGGGTTGCCTACTGGACTGTTTATTATGTCATTCCAGGTTATTTTAAGGGTGAGTACCTTGAGACAGAGTCAAAAAAATTACCAGATGAAGCAACATTAAGAGTACCATTTTTAAGCGATATGTTCCAAGGCTCTTATATTAACCTTGGATTGTTCTTAGGAATTATTGCTGTTATCGTTATTGGTTTTATCATTAATAAAACAACACTCGGATTTGAATTAAAAGCCGTTGGTTTTAATCGACATGCTGCCGAATATGCTGGTATGCGTGTAAATTCAAATATTGTATTATCCATGGTAATTTCCGGTGGATTAGCTGGTCTAGGTGGAGTAGCGATGTATACCGGTAATGCAACAAGCATGCAAATTGGTGTTTTACCATCACAAGGTTTTGATGGTATTGCAGTAGCTCTATTAGGGGCAAACAGTCCGATTGGGGTATTCTTTGCAGCAGTATTTTTTGGAATCCTCTATTCAGGAACTGGATTTATGAATGCAATGACGGAAATCCCTCCGGAAATTGCAAATACAATAATTGCCATTATCATTTATTTTGCTGCAACAAGCATCTTAATCGAACGCCTATTAAATAAGTTCAAAAAAAGAAAAACTAGCGAAACTAATGTGAAAAAGGAGGGTGCGTAATATGTGGTCTATTATTGAGCAAATCTTTCCATACGCAATTGCTTATACAATCCCTCTGCTAATTACGGCGCTAGGCGGATTATTTAGTGAACGAAGCGGTGTTGTAAACATAGGTTTAGACGGACTTATGATCTTTGGTGCATTCGCAGGGGCGCTTACTATCAATTTTCTTCAAGATGATATAACGAATCAACTTTTAGTCTTATGGATTGGGTTAATTGCCGGAGCGTTGATGGGAATTCTTTTTTCACTTTTACACGCATTCGCTAGTATTAACCTAAATGCGAATCAAATTATTAGCGGTACTGCAATCAATATGATCGCCGGGGCTTTGACTGTATTTCTCGCGCGAAATATGACAGGTAGTGGGAATATCCGTATTACTAGTGGATTTGTACCAGATGATATTCCATTTTTATCTTCCATTCCAATAATAGGTGATTTGTTTTTTACTCGAACCTACCCAACAACATGGTTAATCTTACTTATTTTATTAATTAGCTCGTTTATGTTGTATAAAACAAAAACGGGATTGCGTTTGCGTTCTTGTGGTGAGTTTCCACAGGCAGCAGAAGCAGCTGGTGTAAATGTAAGACGCATTCGCTATCTTGGAGTAATTCTTTCAGGTGCGTTTTCAGGTTTAAGTGGAGCTATTATTATAGTTACGTACGCTGGAGAGTTTACTGGGAATGTTTCTGGACTAGGTTTCTTGGCACTTGCTGCCTTAATATTTGGACAATGGAAGCCACTTGGAATTTTAGGAGCTACCTTGTTCTTTGGGATTGCAACAACTATTGCAAACGTATCCCAGGTAATACCAGAGCTTGCAGTTATACCACCAATTTTATTAAAGATATTCCCTTATGTGGTAACTTTAATTGCATTGGTTATCTTCTCAAAATCTTCTCAAGCACCTAAAGCAGCGGGAGAACCATTTGATTCTGGGAAACGATAAGATTATACTTTTAAAGGAATGGCAGAAGTGTCATTCCTTTTTTAAATTGAAATGGGAGGACAATAATGAGCAAAAAAGAAACGTTTTGGGGGATATTATGCCTCATCTTAGTGCTGTTGGCTTATATCGTTCCTTATGTCTTTTTAAGAGATGTTACCGCATGGTACGGTAGTTTTCTATTGTGGATTGTTTTGGCATTACTCATTATTATTATTAATTACATACTATCAAGGGACTGGAGGTGAGTATGAGTGAGTGCTACTTATGTTTGGTGGGGAATTGCCATTTATATTGTGATGTCAATCTTTATCGCCTATTTATCAAGAAGTGAAAAGCAAGTAAATATGGAGGGCTACTTTTTAGGTAACCGAAAAATGAACGGTTTTGTGTCCGCCTTAAGTTATAGTGCAACAACTTACAGTGCTTTTATGATGGTTGGACTGGCTGGTTTAACTTATCGTGGTGGTGTAGGTGCATTAGGCTTTGAAATTATTTATTTTATGGGGGTTACCCTTGTTGCCTTTTTTGGACCGCGTTTTTGGATTGTAGGAAAGAAATTTGGCTATGTGACACCTTCTGAGATGTTAGGGGATCGTTACGATGATAAAAGGGTTGCAGCTATTATTTCGATTTCAAGCTGTATTTTTCTAATCCCGTATAGCGCTGTTCAGTTAGCTGGTGTCGGCTATTTATTACAAGGGATTACAAATGGGGAAATAAGCTTTACTACTGGGGCAATTTTAGCAACTATTTTAGCACTTATTTTTACATATATTTCTGGAATTCGCTCTGTGATGTGGACGGATTCCCTTCAGGCACTTGTGATGATTGTTTCCTCGTCCCTAGTTGTTATTTTATTAGTAAATGCATTAGGTGGTTTTGGCAGCCTTTTTAACGAATTACGGACAAGTCATCCACAAACCTTGACAGTTCCGGGTAATGGATATTTTAGTTTTCCAACCTTTTTGTCATTAACCATTCCATGGATTTTCTTTAGTCTCTCTAATCCTCAGGTAAGTCAGCGTTTATATATGCCTTCGTCTTTAGGAAGTTTACGAAAAATGTTATTAGGTTTTCTTGTATTCGGCTTTATATATACAATTGTATCAGTAATGTGGGGATATTCAGCGATATTATTATTCCCGGGTCTTGAGAATCCGGATGTAGCAACACCAAATCTTTTATCTTCTGTACATGTTCCTGTAGTTTTAGGTATAATCGTCATGGTTTCAATTATGGCAGCTGCTATTTCTACAATTGATTCTATTTTATTGACCCTTTCATCGTTATTTGCAAGAGATGTGTATGGAATGTCGAGTAAGGCTAAGAATGAACGACAACAATTAAAGGTAGGTAAATTTGTAATCCCGATTATCGCAATTCTTGCCTATGGTTTTGCAGAGATGCAGTTAGATTTAATTGCAGTTCTTTCAGTTGCATCGTCGGCAGGCTTAATCGTTGTCGTTCCAGCAATTATTGGAGCCTTCTTTTGGAAAAGAGGCACCGCAACAGGTGTTATGTCTAGTGTTACAATAAGTGGATTAGTAGTAATACTGCTTGAAGCTATGAAGTATAAACCATTCGGCTATGGTTCTGGTGTATGGGGACTGCTTCTTTCTATTGTGTTATTTGTAGGAGTGAGTCTTGCAACTAGACCCCCTGAAAGGAAAGCGAATGAATTTTTATCGTATTTAAAAAGTGAACTATCAAAAAATCAATAATTAGTTTAGCAAACCAGTGATGTACTGGTTTGTTTTTCTTTATTAAGAAAATTTTAGGAGACGAAACTTGAATTTATTACTAATTAGAGGTTATAGTGATTCTAAGATTAAAAATTAGTTTTGGTTAAAATATAGCCATATAGTGTTTTGCTATGACCAAAAAGGAGGCTATGTATAAGATGTTTTTATTGGATGAAAATGAGCATAAATTAAACGGCTTCACGCTCCATACGGTTAAAACAGATAAATTTAAAACGAATACAATTGTACTTAGAATGAAAGCCCCTCTGGAAGAGGAATATGTTACACAAAGAGCATTACTTCCATATGTATTGCAAAGTGAAACACCTAGCTACCCCTCAACAACGAGTTTACGTTCCTATTTAGATGAATTATATGGTGCTGTATTATATGTGGATCTTGCGAAAAAAGGAGAACACCATATTATTACCTTTTTCGTGGAAATAGCAAACGAACTATTTTTAAAAGACCAAACACCACTACTTGATAAAGCAATCACTTTGTTGAAGGAAATTGTATTATCTCCAGTAACTGAAAATGGCGCTTTTAAAAGCACAGTCGTGGAAAAAGAAAAACGGAGCCTTAAACAACGAATTCAAGCTGTTTATGATGATAAGATGAGATATTCGAATTTACGTTTAGTTGAAGAAATGTGTAAGGATGAACCGTATCACCTCCATGTGAACGGAAGAATTGAAGATCTAGACAGCATATCAGCAGAATCTCTATACACCTATTATCAAAAAGCATTGGCTGAAGATGAGATTGACTTATATATAATCGGGAACATTGAACCTGAAAAGGTAAAAGAAGTCGTCTCATCTACATTCACGTTTTCTGAGCGCAATACACGTCCTGAAATTGAAACTAAAACCAAGCAGGTTGAAACAGTTAATGAAGTAATCGAAAACCAAGACGTAAAACAAGGTAAACTCAATATTGGCTACCGGACAAATACAACTTTTAGTGACCCAGACTATGATGCACTTCAAGTGTTTAACGGAATTTATGGTGGTTTTTCACACTCAAAATTATTTATAAATGTCCGAGAAAAAGAAAGCCTTGCATACTATGCTGCATCTAGGGTGGAAAGTCATAAGGGTCTTCTTATGGTGATGTCCGGTATTGATGTAAATAATTATGACCGAGCAGTAACCATTATTAAAGAACAAATGAAAGCAATGATTGATGGTGATTTTACAGAGGAAATCCTAGCTCAAACAAAAGCGGTCATCCGAAATCAGTTACTTGAAACAATCGATACATCCCGTGGTATCGCTGAAGTTTTATATCATAATGTTATTTCTCAGAAATCAAGAAGGCTTGAGGATTGGATAGTTGGAATTGAAGCAGTCACAAAGGAGCAAGTAGTTAATGTTGCCAAGAAAGTTGAACTTGATACGATTTACTTCCTTACTGGATTGGAGGGGCGGTCATAATGGATAAAATCACATTTGATCAACTTCAAGAGGTACTTTTTCACGAGAAGCTTGATAATGGTCTTAACGTCTACATCCTGCCTAAAAAAGGATTTAATAAAACATATGCAACATTCACGACTAATTATGGTTCAGTTGATAACCAATTTGTACCATTAGGGAAAACTGAATTAACTACAGTACCTGATGGGATCGCTCATTTTTTAGAGCACAAGTTATTTGAAAAAGAAGATGGAGATGTGTTTCAGGACTTTAGTAAACAGGGTGCCTCTGCGAATGCTTTCACTTCATTCACAAGAACAGCCTATCTTTTTTCGAGTACATCCAATGTTGAACTAAATCTAGAAACATTAATTGACTTTGTCCAAAGTCCTTATTTTACTGAAAAAACAGTTGAAAAGGAAAAAGGCATCATCGGTCAAGAAATAACAATGTACGATGATAACCCTGACTGGAGACTTTATTTCGGTGTAATTGAAAATATGTACAAAAATCATCCGGTCCGAATTGATATTGCTGGAACCATTGATTCCATTGCCAAAATTACAAAAGATATGCTCTATGAGTGCTATGAAACCTTTTATCATCCGAGTAATATGGTTCTATTTGTTGTTGGTCCGATTGACCCAGAAAAAATAATGGCGCAAATCAAATCTAATCAAGCCAAAAAAGATTATCAAGACCAGTCTGAAATCGAACGTCATTTTGAAGACGAACCAATTGAAGTAAACGAAAAGAAGAAAGTTCTAGAAATGAACGTCCAATCTTCAAAGTGTATGGTTGGTGTGAAGGCCTTAAATCCTTCACGTAAAGGTGATGAATTACTTAAACAGGAATTATCGATGACCATTCTCTTGGATTGGCTATTTGGAAAGAGTTCTAAGCATTATCAAGCATTGTATGATGAAGGCTTAATCGATGATACTTTCTCATATGATTACACAGAAGAACAAGGTTTTGGTTTTGCAATTGTGGGAGGAGATACCTCTAAACCCGATGAATTATCAGCAAAATTACGTAATATTATGCTCTCAAGTAAAAAACAAGGTATCACTTCTGAAGAATTGGACCGTGTAAAAAAGAAAAAGATTGGAGCATTTTTACGCTCTTTAAACTCACCTGATTATATTGCAAACCAGTTTACAAGATATGCATTTAATGATATGAATTTATTTGATGTTGTTCCTGTAATGGAAAGTCTAACTGTTGATGATATTACGAAAATTGGGAATGAAATCTTTGATGAAGTAAGAATGACAGAATGTCAGGTTATTCCTAAAAAGAAGTAAATGCTAAAGCATCCTTTTCCAAAAGGATGCTTTTTTAAGGGGAAATGAATATGAAAAAATATGCATTAATCACAGGTGCGAGTGGAGGAATCGGAAGTGCTATTGCAAAAGAAGTTGCCAATCTAGGTTATTCGTTATATTTACATTACAACGAAAATGAAAAGGCAGTGAAGAGTTTAGCGGAAGAATTGGTGAGCAAAGGTGTAGAATCATATCTGGTAAATGCTGATTTAAGTCAAAGAACCAGTGCTGAATCTGTGGTAACTCAAATACAGCATCCAATTGACACCATTGTTCATAATTCAGGGAAAAGTGTGTTTGGATTAATGACTGATTTTAATCAAAAAACGGTCGATCAAATGGTGCAGCTTCATGTAACTACACCTTATATGTTAACGCAAGCCCTACTTCCAACTATGATAACGAAGAAAAGCGGGAATATCATCGTTATATCTTCAATTTGGGGACTAACGGGGGCATCTTGTGAAGTGCTTTATTCCATGGTAAAGGGTGGCCAACTCTCGTTTGTAAAAGCATTAGCGAAGGAAGTTGCGTTAAGTGGAGTACGAGTGAATGCGGTCGCACCTGGTGCGATTAATACGAACATGCTACAGGAGTTCACTGAAGAGGATTTACAAGGTATAAGTGGAGAGATTCCAATGGGAAGAATAGGTGAACCAATTGAGGTAGCAAATACGGTTGGTTTTTTACTCTCCGACAAGGCTTCTTATATCACTGGACAGGTTTTGTCTGTAAATGGTGGTTGGCATTGTTAGTTTATGTACAAGTGTAAAACAAGTCAAAAATTTTAATGAATAATTTACCTTACAATCGACAAACTAACATTGTATTAACCTTATAAGGAGGGTCACTTATGTCAGTACTAGACAATTTTGAAGAGTGGAAAGATTTTTTAGGTGATCGCTTGCAGCATGCTAAATCTGAGGGAATGGATGAACAAGTTATCAGTAATATGGCTCAACAATTAGGTGATTACCTAGCTAACGAAGTAGAGCCTAAAAATGCTCAAGAAAAAGTATTACGGGACCTTTGGACCGTTGCTTCTGAAGAAGAGCAACAAGCGATTGCAAATGTAATGATTAAACTTGTCCAATAGGTTTGGTAGTAGGTTGAATGCAGAGAGGATTTTCCTCTCTTTTTTATTTAAGTAAAATTCCCTTAAATTTTCTATGCCCCTCTATAAAATATGGATTGATTAGTTTATAATAATATTGATGCAATATTTCATAGTTGGAATTTTTAACCACGGATTGTATGAGGGGCTGGGACACTTGGAGAAAAAAGAGTGGTATTTGGAATATGAAATAGCAAAAAATCGCCCAGGACTCCTAGGGGATATTTCTTCCTTGCTAGGAATGCTTTCGATAAATATTGTTACAATAAATGGTGTAGACGATCGCAGAAGGGGCATGCTCTTATTAAGTGATAGCAATGAACAAATTGAGAGACTTGAATCAATTTTACATACAATGGATACGATAAACGTTACAAAGCTTAGGGAACCGAAGCTTCGAGATAAGCTTGCTGTTAGACATGGACGATATATTCAACGCGATGCTGATGATAAAAAAACATTCCGTTTTACGCGTGATGAATTGGGCTTGCTTGTTGATTTCATGGCAGAGTTGATTAAGCAAGAGGGGCATAAGTTGATTGGAATTCGGGGTATGCCAAGGGTCGGTAAGACCGAATCAGTTGTTGCTGCTAGTGTTTGTGCACATAAAAAGTGGTTGTTTGTGTCATCGACATTATTGAAACAAACGATGCGAAATGAATTAATTCAGGATGAATATAATGCTGATAATCTTTTTATTATTGACGGCATTGTTTCAACTAGAAGGGCAACTGAAAGGCATCTACAGCTTGTTAGGGAAATTATGAGACTGCCCGCTGTTAAATTAGTCGAGCATCCGGATATATTTGTACGTCATACAGAGTATACATTGAATGATTTTGACTATATTATTGAACTTCGAAATAATCCTGAAGAGGAAATTACATATGATATAGAAGACCAACAGTTTTCTAGTTCTGATTTTTCCGGTTTTAATTTTTGAATTTATTATGAATTAATCCTTTACTGAAAATGAGAAAAATGCTAGTATTATGAACGCGAATAGACCAATAGGTATCCCGGAATTGGTAGGTGAAATAAATGACTGAATTAGGATCTCGGCTTAAAGAAGCTAGAGAGCAAAAAGATTTAAGCCTTGATGATTTACAGCAAATTACAAAAATCCAAAAAAGGTATTTGGTTGGGATTGAAGAAGGAAATTATAATGTTATGCCAGGTAAATTCTATGTCCGTGCATTTATTAAGCAATATGCTGAGGCTGTTGGACTTAACCCTGAAGAATTATTTGAAGAGTACAAGTCAGAAATCCCTGGTACATATAACGATGAAATTCCTGAACAAATATCAAGAGTCCAATCAAGAAGACAAATTTCTACCACAAATTCGAAAATTGTTGATAAAGTACCAATCATCATATTGGCTCTTTTTCTTCTTGGTGGCGCAATGACAATCTACTGGTTTGTTTCTAAAAAGGATGTTGCCGAAGAACCAGAAACACAACTAGAGAGTCAGGAAACGGAATATGAAGAATCAAATGAGCCGCCTCCTGTTAAAGATCAACAAAAAGAAGACTCTAAAGAAGAGGAACAGGTTGCAGGTGAAACAGATAATACCCCTTCAAAAGAAGAGGAATCTGTGGAAGAAACTCCTGCCCAAGAGCTTGTAGAGGTTGAAAAACAATCGAGTACTGCAACCTTTGAGTTGAAAAATGCAGATTCATTTAAGGTGAAAGTAACGGCGGCTGATGCTGGTCAATCATGGGTCACACTTCAAAATCGTCAAAACGAAAGATTTATTTATGAAACCATTGCGAATGGTGCAACAAAAGAAGTTGATTTAACAAATCAATCTGAAGTGATTTTAACAGTTGGAAGGTCGTCTGATCTTCAAGTCGAAATCAATGGGGAACCTTTTACGTATCCGTTTGATACAGGCCAAATTGTTCGTCAAATAATTACGATAAAGTATACTCCAGGAACTGAAGAATAACAAAAGTCATCATTATGATGGCTTTTTGTTTCGTATAGGTGGTATTATCACTATTATAAGAATTTAGTAAATGTTGGAGGTATAAGATTGTGAATTTACCAAATAAGATTACAGTAGCAAGAATTTGCTTAATTCCACTTTTTTTAATTGTCATGTTTGTTCCGTTTGGATGGGGTGATGTTGGGATTGGCTCAATGTCCATACCAGTTGCCCATTTAGTTGGAGCGATTATTTTTATAGTTGCTTCTAGTACTGATTGGATTGACGGTCACTTGGCAAGAAAGCATAACTTAGTAACGAACCTTGGAAAGTTTTTAGACCCTCTTGCAGATAAGTTACTTGTATCAGCTGCATTAGTTAGTTTAGTTCAGTTTGGACTAGCACCTGCCTGGATGGTTGTAATTATTATTAGTAGGGAATTTGCTGTAACTGGCTTACGTTTATTATTAGCCGAAGGCGGAGAGGTTTCAGCTGCAAAAATGCTCGGGAAAATAAAAATGTGGGCTCAAGTAGTAGCTGTTTCTGCATTATTATTACATAACTGGCCGTTTGAATTTCTTTCTATCCCATTTGACATGATTGCCCTCTGGGTAGCAGTTATATTTACAATTGTGTCTGGTTGGGATTATTTTGCGAAAAACAAAGGTGTCTTTGCAAACTCTAAATAGGATGGAGTGGTATTTCAATGAATGCTGAAATAATTGCTGTAGGTTCTGAGCTTCTTTTAGGTCAAATCGCAAATACGAATGCGCAGTTTCTTTCCAAACAGCTAGCTGAGCTTGGAATCAATGTGTATTACCATACAGTTGTTGGAGATAATCCCAACCGTTTAGAGGACGCAATAAAAATCTCTCAATCTCGTTCGGATTTAATCATTTTTACTGGTGGTTTGGGGCCTACCAAGGATGATTTAACAAAAGAAACAATTGCAAGGGTATTAGGAAAACAGCTTATATTTGATGAAGCAGCCTTACGGAGTATTGAAGATTACTTTAAGAAAACAAATCGCCATATGACCGAGAATAATAAAAAACAAGCACTTGTACTTGAGGGTTCTGAAATCCTTCCAAATGACCATGGGATGGCTCCTGGAATGGGATTTGAAGTTGATAAGATTACATATTTGCTCTTTCCTGGACCTCCCAAAGAGCTGAATCCAATGTTCCTATCATATGGTGCACCATTCTTATTAAGATCACTGGGTGTTGTTGAACGAATTGAATCTAGGGTGCTGCGTTTCTTCGGGATTGGCGAATCACAACTTGAAACAGAGATTGAAGATTTAATTGACAATCAAACAAACCCTACAATAGCCCCATTGGCTGGCGATGGTGAAGTTACACTTAGACTTACTGCTAAACACAACTCGCTAGATGTTGCAAATCAACTGCTAGATCATACAGAGGCTGAAATAGTAAAAAGAGTAGGTAAGTTCTTATATGGGTATGACTCGACTTCCCTAGTAAATGAACTCATGAATAAGCTTAAAACTTCAAAGCTTACAATTGCAAGTGCGGAAAGTTTAACTGGTGGCTTATTTGTTGAGGAGCTTACCAATCTAGCGGGTTCGTCAGCCGTTGTGAAGGGTGGAATAGTTTGCTATACAAACGAAGTAAAAGAACAGGTGCTGCATGTAAAGAAAGAAACCCTAGATACAGAAGGTGCTGTTAGCAGTTCTACAGCAGAACAACTAGCGAAGAACATAAAGAAACTTTTAAAAGCTGATATAGGGATTAGTTTTACAGGTGTAGCAGGTCCAAGTGAGTCGGAAGGAAAGCCAGTAGGGACAGTATATATTGGGATTTCTTATTTAGATCAACCGACTAAGGTATTTCCGTTGCAATTAGCGGGTTCCCGTAAAGGAATTCGAACTAGAACGGTTAAATATGGTTTTTATTATTTACTGCAATTATTAAATGAACAGAGAAACTGATTTTTTGCTTTAACAAGACGATCCTGGTGGATCGTTTTTTTTATAGAATCAAATGAGGTAATATATAGAGAAAAAGATGAAGGAGAAAAGACAATGATACGAACTAACCAACAAATCGTTCCACATTTATGGTATGACAAGGAGGCGAAAGAAGCAGCAGAGTTTTATGCTTCCGTTTTTCCAGACTCAAGAATTACAAATATGTTAACACTTCACGATACACCTTCAGGAGATGCCGATTTAGTTTCATTTGAGCTGTTAGGACAGAAGTTTATGGCGATAAGTGCTGGACCTTTTTTTAAATTCAATCCATCGATATCATTCTTTGTCAATTTTGATCCTGAACAAGAAAAAGACGCAAGCGAGAAGATGAATGAAGTGTGGCTCAAATTATCTGAAGGTGGTATGGTATTAATGCCACTCGATAAGTATTCATTTAGTGAGAAATATGGCTGGGTTCAAGATAAGTTTGGTTTGTCATGGCAGTTAAATCTCACCAATCCAGAAGGTGAGAAACGGCCTTCAATCGTGCCTTCGTTATTGTTTGTTGGAGATAAGTGTGGAAAAGCCGAGGAGGCAATTAATTATTATTTATCGGTATTTAAGAACTCAAAGCAGGGCCAAATCGTCCGCTATCCTCAGAATATGGAACCTAATCGAGAAGGAACAATCATGTTTTCTGATTTCATGCTTGAGAACCAGTGGTTTGCCGCAATGGACAGTGCTGAAGAACATAAATTCAATTTCAACGAAGCAATCTCGTTTATGGTTTATTGTGATACACAAGAAGAAATTGATTATTATTGGGAAAAGCTGTCTTCGGTTCCAGAAGCCGAGCAATGTGGCTGGTTGAAAGATATGAATGGATTGTCATGGCAAATTGTACCTCGAGAAATGGACAAGATGATGAGCAGTGGTAGACCTGAACAAATTGCACGTGTTAATATGGCAATTCTAAAAATGAAAAAACTAGATCTTGAAGAGATACAGAAAGTATACAAGGATTAATGTAAATACAACTAGTAACATATTTGTTTAGAAGCGCTAGTTCATGTTTATTAGACTTACATCTCAGTTCAATTATTAGAAATCAAATGATATATCATTTACAATAATCATATGGTTTGAAAAGGAGGAATACATGATGTTAAATGACAAGCAGTTTAAATCTGAAGCATCCTCAACAGATGGCAAAGATGTTAATGGGGCATTTAAAGAACTAAATGGCATAAAGAAATTAATAAGCTTAGACTTTGACAATTCCTCAGGATTCGTCTGTGATATTAATACTGGAATTTGTGGTCCCGTAAATCAAAAGAAAGAGGGAAAAGAATGAAAATAACAATTTGGTCAGATTTTGTATGTCCGTTCTGTTTTATAGGGGAGTCCCATTTGGATAAAGCATTAGAAAATTTTACACATGCAAAAGAAGTTGAAATAGAATATAAAAGCTTTCTACTTATGCCAGATGCGAAATACGTTCCTGGTCAAAATTATGCTGAAACCTTTTCTAGTATGAAGGGAGTTCCATTAGAACAGGCTGAAGTAATGCTTAAACAAGTGACAGACATGGCCAAAAATTCTGGTGTTGAGATCAACTACGATAGAGCTAAACTTACAAGCACATATGATGCACATCGTGTTTTTCAATATGCAAAGGAGCAAGGGAAAGGTAATGAGTTTTTCAATCGTTTCTATGCGGCCCATTTTACAGAAGGTGAAATCTTAAGCGACACAGATACAGTAGTTCGTTTGGCTGAAGAGGTAGGTCTTGATGGAGCACAAGTACGTAAAATCATGGAAAGCAAAGAACATACTGATCAGGTGACGAATGACATCTCTGAGGCACGGTCGGTTGGTGTACAAGGTGTTCCTTTCTTTGTTATTGATAACAAGTATGCTGTTTCTGGTGCTCAACCAGTTGAAGTGTTTAATCAAGTTCTAGATAAGGTATGGGATGAAGAGCATTCCAATAAATAGAATGATTAAGTTGTAATATTTATAAAAATGGCGTAAGTGTGCAAATGCTTACGTCACTTTTTATTATTGATTAACTATTTATGAAGAGCTAAAATTCAAATTTGTTGGTTTCTATCTCTTTGAAAATATGATTTTTGACTATCAAAAATTGGATTAATGGGAAAAAACTATTAATAAAAATAAGCGAATAAATGTTCGACTTTTTGCTTGGCAAATCGAACAAAACATTGTATAGTAATAATAGTTTCACGAATAAAGGAGGAAATATAGTGAGTGATCGTCAAGCGGCCTTAGAAATGGCATTGAAGCAGATAGAGAAACAGTTTGGTAAGGGCTCAATCATGAAGCTTGGAGAACAAACAGATCGTAGAATTTCCACTATCTCAAGTGGTTCACTAGCAGTAGACGTAGCATTAGGTGTTGGAGGATATCCAAGAGGACGGATAATTGAAATATATGGACCAGAAAGCTCTGGTAAAACAACGGTAGCACTTCATGCGATTGCTGAGGTACAAAAAACTGGTGGACAAGCGGCATTTATTGACGCGGAACATGCGCTTGATCCAGCATATGCACAAAAATTGGGTGTAAACATTGATGAACTATTATTATCGCAGCCTGACACTGGTGAACAAGCATTAGAAATAGCTGAAGCATTAGTACGTAGTGGTGCAGTCGATATTTTAGTAGTTGACTCTGTTGCTGCACTTGTTCCAAAAGCAGAAATCGAAGGTGAAATGGGAGATTCCCATATGGGTCTACAAGCCCGCCTAATGTCACAAGCATTACGTAAGCTTTCAGGTGCAATCAATAAATCAAATACAATTGCAATTTTCATTAACCAGGTCCGTGAAAAAATTGGGGTAATGTTCGGAAACCCAGAAACAACTCCAGGCGGACGCGCGCTCAAATTCTATTCTTCTGTAAGACTAGAGGTTCGTCGTGCGGAACAATTAAAACAAGGCAATGAACTTGTTGGTAATAGAACCAAAGTGAAGATTGTTAAGAATAAAGTAGCCCCACCATTTAAAACAGCCGAAGTAGACATTATGTACGGAGAAGGAATTTCAATTGAGGGCGAAATCATTGATATCGGTTCGGAACTTGATATCGTTCAAAAGAGTGGATCTTGGTATTCTTATAATGAAGAAAGAGTTGGCCAGGGGCGCGAAAATGCAAAACAATTCTTAAAAGAAAACCCAGATGTTCGAAATGAAATCCTTCAGCAAATTAGAAATCATTATGGACTTGACGGTGTTAAAGTAGCACCTGCTGATGAGGAACAAGAAGAGTTTGATTTACTAGACTAATCATCAAAGTTGAGGCACAGTTAATGTGTCTCTTCTTTATTTTCCCCATTAACTTACTTTTTTCAACACGATAGATAAACCTCATTATTTACCAAAAAGCCTTTATAATCACATGGTTACCCAATAAAATTTCCATTTTCATGTAATACTATTTCTGACAGGCCTTGACAATAAAAATTCACAGATTTACAATTAAAATGTATATTTTACATTTTGTTAGAATTAAAACGTTAGAAGCAAAACTCGGTTTGAGCTTTTGCTATTCAGACCCGGAGTAGTCTGAGCTGCTTTCGGTCGTAACCTAAGAATCTGATTAGCTTAAAAAGCCTTTGTGCTGTATATTGTAAAATGTACATGCCGACATTTTGATCTAGCAAGAAAAAGTTTATAGCAAGAGGAGGTGAAGAAGATGGATCCCATTTCTATAATCATCTCCGCTTTGTTTGGCCTAATCGTCGGTGCGATTGTTGGCTTTTATGTTCGTAAGTCTATTGCCGAAACTAAAATTGCTGGTGCAAAAAGTGTTGCCGAACAAATTATTGAAGATGCAAATAGAGAAGCAGATTCTTTAAAGAAGGAAGCACTGTTAGAGGCAAAGGATGAAATTCACAAACTTCGTACAGAGGCAGAAAAGGAAATCCGTGATCGAAGAAACGAACTACAAAAACAAGAAAATCGTTTATTGCAGAAAGAAGAGAACCTTGATCGTAAGGATGAAACATTAGATAAACGCGAATCCATGCTAGAAAAGAAAGAGGATTCTCTCGCTCAAAGACAACAGCATATTGAAGAGATGGAAAGCAAAGTGGAAGAAATGGTACACAAGCAACAAGCCGAACTTGAGCGAATCTCTAGCTTAACACGTGAAGAAGCAAAGCAAATCATCCTTGAACGTATTGAAAACGAGCTTTCCCATGATATAGCTATGATGGTAAAAGAAGCAGAAAATCGTGCAAAGGAAGAATCTGATAAGAAAGCAAAAGAAGTACTTTCTCTTGCTATTCAAAGATGTGCCGCTGATCATGTCGCAGAAACTACGGTATCTGTAGTTAACTTGCCTAATGATGAGATGAAGGGACGTATTATTGGAAGAGAAGGGCGAAATATACGTACACTTGAAACATTAACGGGTATTGACCTTATCATCGATGATACACCGGAGGCTGTTATTTTATCTGGCTTTGATCCAATTCGACGTGAAACAGCGAGAATCGCACTTGAAAAACTTGTTCAAGACGGACGTATTCACCCTGCACGTATTGAAGAAATGGTAGACAAATCAAGACGTGAAGTAGACGAATACATTCGTGAAGTGGGTGAACAAACAACCTTCGAGGTTGGTGTTCATGGACTCCATCCGGATTTAATTAAGATTTTAGGTCGCTTGAAGTATCGTACAAGCTACGGCCAAAATGTCTTAAAACACTCAATGGAAGTATCGTTCTTAGCAGGCTTAATGGCTGCTGAGTTAGGTGAAGATGAAACATTGGCTCGACGTGCTGGACTACTGCATGATATTGGTAAAGCAATTGACCATGAAGTGGAAGGTAGTCACGTTGAAATCGGTGTAGAACTCGCAACGAAATATAAAGAACATCCAGTTGTAATTAATAGTATTGCTTCCCACCATGGTGATACAGAACCAACATCAATTATAGCTGTATTGGTTGCAGCAGCCGATGCTTTATCTGCTGCAAGACCAGGTGCACGAAGTGAGACACTTGAAAACTATATCCGCCGTTTAGAAAAGCTAGAGGAAATTTCAGAGTCATATGAAGGCGTTGAAAAATCCTTTGCAATTCAAGCAGGACGTGAAGTTAGAATTATTGTAAAACCTGATGCAATCGATGACTTAAATGCACATCGATTAGCTCGTGACATCCGTAAACGAATCGAAGAAGAGTTGGATTATCCGGGCCATATCAAGGTTACTGTAATTCGTGAAACTAGAGCAGTTGAATACGCAAAATAAAAGTGGTCAATTTTTGACCACTTTTTTTATTTTATTAACAGGTACTTTGTTGAATTATTTCATAAATATCGACAAGGACATTGAGATTTTTTTGTTTTTGTGCTTCACTTTATAGTGAAAGGGGCTTTTACATGAAGATTTTATTTATAGGTGATGTCGTTGGCTCACCAGGAAGAGGCATGATTCGGGAATATCTTCCGAAACTTAAGGCAAAATTCCATCCAGCACTAACCATAATTAATGGGGAAAATGCAGCATCTGGTAGGGGAATAACTAAGAAAATATATAATCAATTTTTAGAGAATGGTGCACAAGCCATTACATTAGGTAATCATACATGGGACAACAAAGATATCTTTGAGTTTATTGATACGGCTAAAAACATGATACGGCCTGCGAACTTCCCTGAAGGAACTCCGGGTCAAGGGATCATGTATAGCAAGGTAAATGGACAGGAGGTTGCCATAATTAATTTGCAAGGGCGCACATTTCTTCCAGCTATTGATGATCCATTTAAAAAGTGCGATGAGTTGATTGAGGAAGCAAAGAAGCGAACCTCCGTTATTTTTGTAGATTTTCATGCGGAAGCTACAAGTGAAAAAATCGCTATGGGCTGGTACCTTGATGGACGGGTAACAGCAGTTGTTGGCACGCATACACATGTTCAAACTGCTGATAACCGTGTATTGCCAAAAGGTACTGCATTTATCACTGACGTTGGAATGACTGGCCCGTACGATGGAATACTAGGGATGGATAAAGAAGCTGTGCTTCACAAATTTAAAACGGCATTACCTGTTCGTTTCGAAGTCGTTGAAGGAAGAACTCAATTAAACGGAGTACTTATTGATGTAGATCCTAAAAGTGGGACTGCTAAGGGCATTCAACGAATTCTTATTAATGATGATCATCCATTTTTTGATTAATTATTTCTGACCAAGGTATCAAAGAGATATCTTGGTTTTTTCTTGATTTCGCTAAGTTTTTGAATTTTTAGAAAAAGATTAGAAACAAGCAGGAATACTGGTAGTTTCTAGTGAATATAGTAGTTATGGGATCATTATTCGTTATTCAATTCAGACTCGGGTAATCCCTGGTTGAATAAAGCTAGCTTCTGGAAGGTTTGCGATTATTTTAAAAATTAAGAGAGTATTAAAGCAAGATCGCAAATGTAACGGTGGTGATTCATTTGTATGGTTCTACCGGTCACTCAGGGAACATTGTAAAGAACAAGGAGGAAAGTAGAAATGGAAATATTAAAAGTTTCAGCAAAATCTAATCCTAACTCTGTAGCAGGGGCACTTGCGGGTGTTTTACGTGAGAGAGGAGCTGCAGAAATCCAAGCGATTGGTGCTGGTGCATTGAATCAGGCAGTGAAAGCAGTAGCGATAGCTAGAGGATTTGTGGCACCGAGTGGAGTGGACCTAATTTGTATTCCGGCGTTTACTGATATTCTAATTGATGGTGAAGAAAGAACTGCTATAAAATTAATCGTTGAACCACGATAATACTATGTACTTTTATATAAAGTGGTTAAGTAGTGGATAAGTGGCCTGTTTGTCGAATGTGACAGACAGGTATTTTTGTGTAAAATAAACGTAAAGGAGCTGATTTGTATGAAGATATTTGATGCCCATTCAGATGTTTTATATAAAATGTGGATGGACCCTACTATTGATTTTGCAAATTCAACAAAATTACATATTAACTACAATCAATTAAAAGCATCTGGCAGCAAAGTGCAAAGTTTTGCGATATACATCCCAGAAGAAGTAAACCCCGAAAGTCGATTTGAAGTGGCATTAGAGATGGTAGAAATTTTTTATAATAAAGTAGTTAAGCCCTCTCCTTTATTAAAGGTAGTAAGGACAAGAAATGATATTTTAGCTTTGAAAGAGGATGAAATTGGTGCTTTTTTAACGTTGGAAGGCTGCGATGCAATTGATCAAAGTATTGTAAAGTTACAAACTTTATTGAGGCTGGGAGTATCCTCTGTTGGCTTAACATGGAATTATGCCAACTTTGTCGCAGATGGCGTTGGTGAACCACGTGGAGCAGGGTTATCAAGTTTTGGTATAGAAGTTGTAAAAGAACACAATAAGGCATCAATATGGACAGATGTATCACATCTATCGGTAAAAGGATTTTGGGATGTCATGGAAGTGGCAGATTACCCAATTGCATCTCATTCAAATGCAATGACAATTTGTAATCACCGCCGTAATTTGCTAGACGAACAAATTCTAGCATTAATTAAAAAGAAAGGTATGATTGGAATAACGTTTGTCCCTCAATTTTTAAGCAATCGAGAAACAGCAACTATCGACGATGTAATCAGACATCTTGATTATATTTGTTCATTAGGCGGAGAAAATCATGTTGGATTTGGGTCTGATTTTGATGGAATAACAGATACAACTATTGGACTTGAAAACTTTTCAGGGTATGAAGGACTTGTAAACAGTTTGTTGAAATATTACTCTGAAATCCAAGTGAAAAAATTTTTGTATCAAAATTTTGTGGAGAATTTACCAGCATAAATTAATCATTTTATATTGGTTTAATCTAAAATTAATTGAAAAATAAAAAAATATGCATTTTTCACCATAATTTGCTTGCTAAGGGTTGCTTTTTTTCGTTGATAGGTCTAGAATTGAAAGCGTTTAGTACATATCCAACGATATAAAATTGGATAGCATTTTAGACTTCAAAATTGGAATTTTTTTCCTGATTTGTCGTAAGAAATGATCCATTTTCATTCAATAGAATATACATATTACAATTCAATACAACTCAGTTGGAAAGTGCTATGCTTATAAATTAATAAAAATCTTATATATAACGTATTCCAAAGGGGTGTAAGTCATGATCAATCAACTTTCGTGGAAGGTTGGCGGACAACAAGGGGAAGGAATCGAGAGTACGGGGGAAATCTTTTCCATCGCTCTGAATCGTTTAGGTTACTATTTATACGGTTATCGTCACTTTTCATCACGTATTAAAGGTGGACATACAAATAACAAAATTCGTGTAAGTACAACTCAAGTTCGTGCAATATCTGATGATCTTGATATTTTAGTAGCTTTTGACCAAGAAACAATTGATTTTAATTTTCATGAGTTACGCGATGGCGGGGTAGTATTGGCAGATGCTAAATTCAAACCAACCATTCCTGAAAATACGAAAGTTCATCTGTATTCTGTTCCTTTTACTGAAATTGCAACTGAACTTGGCACGTCCCTAATGAAGAACATGGTCGCAATTGGAGCTACTAGCTCATTACTAGATCTTGATTTAAATGTGTATCTAAATGTGGTAGATGAAATCTTTGGACGTAAGGGACAGCAAGTTGTTGAGAAGAATATGGAAGCAATCAAAGCCGGTGCAGAATTCCTTACTAATCTACTTAGTGAAGATGTAATAATGAAATTAGATAAAGCAGACGGAAAGCAACGTATGTTCATGATTGGAAATGATGCTATCGCTCTGGGTGCTTTAGCGGGTGGAGCAAGATTTATGCCTGCATATCCAATCACACCAGCCTCTGAAATCATGGAATACTTAATTAGCAAGTTACCTGAATTTGGTGGAACAGTTATCCAAACAGAAGATGAAATTGCTGCATGTACAATGGCAATTGGATCTAACTACGCGGGTGTTCGTGCATTTACTGCATCTGCAGGGCCAGGATTATCGTTAATGATGGAATCAATCGGTTTATCAGGTATTACTGAAACTCCGCTTGTTATTATTGATACACAACGTGGAGGTCCAAGTACTGGTCTTCCAACAAAGCAAGAGCAATCAGACTTACTAGCAATGATCTATGGTACACATGGTGAGATACCTAAGATTGTTATGGCTCCAAGTACTGTTCAGGAAGCATTCTATGACATTATTGAAGCATTTAATCTTGCAGAAGAATATCAGTGCCCGGTAATTTTCCTAACAGATTTACAGCTTTCATTAGGGAAGCAAACTGTTGAACCTCTTGATTATTCAAAAATTGAAATCAGACGTGGCAATCTGCTTCTTGATGACGAATTACCAGAATTAGAGAATAAAGAATACTTTAAACGCTATGAAATTACAGAAAGTGGCATTTCTCCACGTGTTGTACCTGGTGTAAAGAATGGAATCCACCATGTAACTGGTGTTGAACATAACGAACAAGGTAAGCCATCTGAGGCTGCAAGCAACCGTAAGGATCAAATGGAGAAACGACTTAAAAAGACTAAAAATATTCGTTTCAATACACCTGTTCATAAAAACGCTAAACATGAAGAGGCGGACCTATTAGTTGTAGGTTTTAACTCAACTCGTGGTGCGATTGAAGAAGCGATGACTCGTCTTGAAAATGATGGTATTAAAGTGAATCATGCTCAAGTTCGTTTAATCCATCCTTTCCCAACTGAAGAAATTTTACCGTTAATTCAATCAGCTAAGAAAGTATTAGTGGTTGAAAATAATGCTACTGGTCAGCTCGCAAACATTATGAAGATGAATGTAGGACATGCAGACAAGATTACTAACTTCTTAAAATATGACGGTAATCCATTCCTACCTCATGAAGTTCACACAAAATGTAAGGAGTTGTTCGAATATGGCAACATTTAAAGACTTTCGGAATAATGTAAAACCTAACTGGTGTCCAGGATGTGGAGACTTCTCCGTACAAGCAGCGATTCAGCGTGCGGCTGCAAATGTTGGTCTTGAGCCTGAACAGCTAGCTGTGATTTCAGGGATAGGATGTTCTGGACGTATTTCTGGATATATCAATGCTTATGGATTGCACGGAATTCATGGCCGTTCTTTACCAATCGCTCAAGGTGTAAAAATGGCTAACCGTGATTTAACAGTCATTGCATCTGGTGGTGACGGTGACGGATATGCAATTGGGATGAGCCACACAATCCATGCAATTCGTCGTAATATAGACATCACATATATTGTTATGGATAACCAAATCTATGGTTTAACAAAAGGTCAAACTTCTCCAAGAAGTGAAATGGGCTTTAAAACAAAGAGCACTCCAAAAGGCTCTATCGAGTCTGCTCTTTCTGTCATGGAAATGGCATTAACAGCTGGCGCTACTTTTGTTGCACAAAGCTTCTCAACTGACCTTAAAGATTTAACAGCTCTAATCGAAGCTGGAATCAAGCACAAAGGTTTCTCTTTAATCAATGTGTTTAGCCCATGTGTAACTTATAATAAAGTCAATACATATGACTGGTTTAAAGAAAACCTAACAAAACTTGGCGATGTTGAGGGATATGATCCATCAGACCGTTCAGTAGCTATGCAAACGTTGATGAAGCATAATAGTCTTGTTACTGGGCTCATCTATCAAAATACAGAAAAGCCTTCTTATCAAGAACTTGTTCACGGTTATGGTGAAGCGCCGCTTGTACATGCAGACTTGAATTTAGATGAAGAAAAGTTTAATAAACTAGTTGCAGAATTTATGTAATACAAACAAAACCCTACTAAGAACTATTCTCTTAGTAGGGTTTTTAATATAGTTTCAGTCAAAATCGGCCTTATGGCTGCACGAGTCTTTTACAATTCTTTATATCTTTACTCGTTAATTGTTGAATGTTAAAATAGGCATGTGTTTCTGTTAGTAGAATTAGTTGCTTAAAACTGCTAAAATTGTACATTTTTCTACATTTATACGGTTTTATTGTATTAATACTTGTTAAACCTTATACTAGTAAAATGGAATTTTATTTTTTTGAAAATGTAGTTTTTAGATAAAGAAAGGAGATACAACATGAACGAAAAACAACGTCTTGAAAGTACTCAAGTAAAACCTGCGGACAAAAAATCCGAAAAGGATTACAGTAAGTATTTTCAATCCGTTTACCAACCACCTTCTTTAAAAGATGCGAAGAAGCGCGGTAAAGAACAAGTCAATTACTTAAAAGAATTTTCGATTCCTGAGGACATGAAGAATGCAGGAAAAGGAAAACGCTTTTTAATCCGTACGTATGGTTGTCAAATGAATGAACATGATACGGAAATAATGGCTGGTATTTTTATGGAAATGGGCTATGAGCCAACTGAAAATACGAAGGATGCCGACATCATTTTACTTAATACATGTGCGATCCGTGAAAACGCTGAAAACAAAGTATTTGGTGAAATCGGTCATTTAAAACCTTTAAAACTTGAAAATCCTAATCTTTTAATTGGTGTTTGTGGATGTATGTCCCAAGAGGAATCAGTTGTGAATAAAATCCTTGAAAAACATCAATTCGTTGATATGATTTTCGGTACACATAATATTCATCGCCTACCTTATATTGTTAAAGAAGCTATGTTTAGTAAAGAGATGGTTGTTGAGGTTTGGTCTAAGGAAGGGGACATCATTGAAAACCTTCCAAAAGTACGTAAAGGAAATATCAAGGGTTGGGTAAACATTATGTATGGATGTGACAAATTCTGTACGTACTGTATCGTTCCATATACTCGTGGTAAGGAACGTAGCCGCCGCCCAGAGGATATTATTGAAGAAGTACGTCACTTAGCTAGACAAGGCTATCAAGAGATTACCTTGCTTGGCCAAAACGTAAATGCGTATGGTAAAGATTTTGAAGATATGAAATATGGTTTAGGAGACTTAATGGACGAGTTACGTAAGATTGATATCCCGCGTATTCGTTTCACAACAAGTCACCCTCGTGATTTCGATGATCATTTAATTTCAGTGCTCGCTAAAGGTGGAAATCTTATGGAGCACATTCATCTCCCAGTACAATCTGGAAGCTCACAAGTATTAAAATTAATGTCACGTAAATACACAAGAGAAACATATTTAGAGCTAGTTCGCAAAATGAAAGAACAAATTCCGAACGCTTCATTTACAACTGATATCATTGTTGGTTTCCCAAATGAAACGGATGAACAGTTCGAAGAGACACTTTCCTTATATAAAGAAGTAGAATTTGATTCGGCTTATACCTTCATATATTCACCACGTGAAGGAACTCCAGCTGCCAAAATGGAAGATAATATTCCAATGGAAGTTAAAAAGGAAAGACTTCAACGTCTCAACGCACTTGTTAATGAGATTTCTGCAAAGAAAAACCTTGCCTACAAAGGTCAAACAGTAGAAGTTCTTGTTGAAGGTGAAAGTAAAAACAATCCAGAAGTACTTGCTGGATATACAAGTAAAAATAAATTGGTTAACTTCAAAGGTCCAAAATCTGCAATTGGTAAAATTGTAAAAGTGAAAATTATCCAAGCAAAGACATGGACACTAGATGGAGAAATGATCGAAGAAGCGGTAGAGGTGAACTAAAATGGCACAATTTACAAAAGAACAAATCGTAGAACGCGCAACAGAACTAGCAAAAATGATTGCAGAAACACAAGAGGTTGACTTTTTTAAGCGTGCAGAAGCACAAATAAACCAGAATAAAAAAGTTCAAGAAATTATTGATAGCATCAAAAGCTTACAGAAACAAGCAGTTAATTTTCAGCATTTTGGAAAGTCTGAAGCATTAAAACAAGTTGAAGAAAAGATTGATAATCTTCAAGCAGAACTAGATAGTATTCCGGTTGTAGAAGAATTTAAGAATTCACAGATTGAAGTGAATGATCTTTTACAGCTTGTGGCACATACCATTTCTAACAATGTAACTAATCAGATTATTACATCTACTGGTGGAGATTTGTTAGCGGGAGAAACTGGCTCAAAAGTGAATAACAATAAGGGCTGTGGCTGCCACTAATTAATAAAAAGACAAAAGCTTAAGCTTTTGTCTTTTTTTATTTGTAAAGCATGTCTCTCATCAGGTTTTATTTTTTGCTTGTACGGCTTTGAAAAAAAGCTACATAAATGGGCGAACCCGCATACAATGAACTATACGGTACTCGTAAGGTTAAGTATAAAGAGAACGACAATGCATTTTTTTAGTATTTTCTTTGATTGGTTTATTCAACTTTTTTCGTGTACTCATAAGGAAACAACAAAGTAAATTGAAAAAAGTTTGTAAAAAGAAATCAGTCTTTAGCACACTAGTCAAATGTCCCGCATAGGATGAATTGAAGATTGATTGAGGAGGGTTTGTTCGAATGTCTGAATACAGAGAGATTATCACAAAAGCTGTTGTAGGTAAAGGACGTAAATTTTCACAGTCTACTTATACCATTTCTCCACCTCACCACCCATCAAGCATTTTGGGATGCTGGATTATTAACCACAAGTATGAAGCAAAGAAAGAAGGTAATAAAATAGTAGTATACGGAAAATTTGATGTCAACGTGTGGTATTCTTTTGGTAACAATACCAAAACAGAGGTTGTTACTGAAACACTTTCATACACAGACCACATCAAGCTAAAGTATAGAGACGAGAATTTCCTAGATGATGACTGTGACGTGATTGTTAATGTGTTGCAACAGCCAAACTGCTTAGAATGTACGATCTCACCTAACGGGAACAAAATTTTAGTTGAGGTTGAAAGAGAGCTAATGGCAGAAATTATTGGGGAAACAAAGGTTTGCGTACATGTGAATCCAGATGGATGCTATGATGATGATAAGGATTGGGATGTAGACGACGAAGAATTCGAGGATTTAAATCCTGACTTCTTAGTTGGCGATTTAGAAGAATAATTGGAAACTAGGAGGCATGACTTCCTAGTTTTTTTTCATGTAATGGGAGACAAGTCCTGCCCTTTCCTTTTTTAAGTTATGTTATACTATTGGAAGATAAAACTTTACTCAGTCGGGCGACCGACTAAGTAAAGTCAAAGCCTCCGGCGGATGCCACGATTTTTCAAAGGTAACATTTCGAGCAAGCTCGAAAAAAATCGGGCGCAAATACGCCGAGGCGCATTTGATTGTTGTTGGGGGATTTTAAATGGCAGAGTATACGCCGATGATAAAGCAGTATTTAACGATTAAGGCAGATTATCAAGATGCCTTTTTATTTTTTAGACTAGGTGATTTTTACGAAATGTTTTTTGATGATGCAGTAAATGCATCACAAATTTTAGAAATCACGTTAACGGCTAGAGATGGTGGTGTTGAAGAAAAAATCCCGATGTGCGGGGTCCCTTATCACTCAGCTGCAGGATATATTGAACAATTAGTGAATCAAGGATATAAAGTTGCGATCTGTGAGCAAACAGAAGACCCAAAACAGGCAAAAGGTGTCGTAAAACGTGAAGTCATACAATTAATTACACCTGGAACTGTAATGGAAGGTAAAAACTTACTAGATAAAGAAAATAATTTTCTAGCAACCGTTTCAAACTTTTCCGATAATTCTTTCGGATTTGCATTAACTGACTTAACAACAGGTGAAAACCGCGTCTCATTATTGTCTTCCCAGTTTGAAGAAGTTATCGGAGAAATTTATGCAAATGGTGTAAAAGAGGTTGTTGTTTCGACAGATTTTGACGATCAGTATAAAAAAGCAATGATTGAACGTTGCCAGGTAACGATTTCGTATGAAGATAATTGCACAATTGCTGAACATTTTCAACAGCTTACCGAGAGGCTTGAGGATGAGAAATTGATTCTTACTTTTGGAAGATTATTAAATTATTTAATAAAAACGCAAAAGCGCTCACTTGATCACCTTCAACAGGTTCGTATTTTTTATATTAATCAATTCATGAAAATTGATCTTTATTCAAAACGTAATCTTGAGCTTACTGAAACGATCCGTAATAAAGGGAAAAAGGGTTCATTACTTTGGCTTCTGGACCAAACAGTTACTGCAATGGGAGGTCGTCTGTTAAAACACTGGATCGACAGACCGTTATTAAATAAAAATGAAATTGAAGCCCGGCTTAACATGGTTCAAACCTTTATTGAACACTATTTTGAAAGATTAGAATTAAGGGATTTATTGAAGGAAGTATATGATCTTGAACGACTGGCGGGACGTGTGGCTTTCGGAAATGTAAATGCAAGAGACCTATTACAACTCAAAAAATCACTTGAGCAGGTTCCGGGAATTTATCAACTTGTAACACAGTTGCAGCACCCATATGCGGACAATCTCAGCAAGCAAATGGATCTTTGCGAATCATTAACCGACCTTCTTAAACGTTCCATTAAGGAGTCAGCTCCTTTGTCTATTAAAGAAGGAGATATTATTCAAGATGGTTACAATGCCACCCTTGACCAATATCGTGATGCAAGCCGAAATGGTAAAACATGGATTGCATCCTTAGAAAAACAGGAACGAGAAAAAACAGGAATAAAGTCTTTAAAGATTGGATATAACCGTGTCTTTGGATATTATATCGAAGTAACAAAGTCCAATTTACAGTACTTACCCGAGGGTCTGTATGAAAGAAAACAAACTCTAACTAATGCAGAACGTTTTATCACCCCTGAGCTTAAAGAAAAAGAAACATTAATTCTTGAAGCAGAGGAAAAGATTGTCCAATTAGAATATGATCTTTTTCTTGATATTCGCGAACAAGTTAAGAGCTATATTCCAAGACTTCAGACATTAGCAAAGGTCATAAGTGAGCTTGATGTACTGCAGTGCTTTGCAACGATAAGTGAAGAACGCCATTATTGTATGCCTCATTTTTCTGAGGACAAGCTCTTTATTAAAGATGGACGTCATCCGGTTGTTGAGAAAGTGATGCAGGCACAGGAATATGTTCCAAATGATTGTGTGATGGAGCAAGGACGGTCATTGCTTCTTATTACAGGACCAAATATGTCTGGTAAGAGTACGTATATGAGACAGATTGCACTGATCTCAATTTTGGCACAAATTGGTTGTTTTGTTCCAGCAAGTGAAGCTGTTCTACCAATATATGATCAAGTATTCACTCGTATCGGTGCCGCAGATGACTTAATCTCTGGACAAAGTACTTTTATGGTAGAAATGCTTGAAGCAAAAAATGCCATTGTCAACGCAACATCGAAAAGCTTATTATTATTTGACGAAATTGGACGTGGAACATCTACTTATGACGGAATGGCGCTTGCACAAGCTATTATTGAATATATTCACCAAAATATCGGAGCACACACATTGTTCTCTACTCATTATCACGAGCTGACCGATTTAGAAACAGGTCTGGAAAACTTAGTGAATGTTCATGTGAGTGCGATAGAGGAAAATGATAATGTCGTCTTCCTTCACAAAATTAAAGAAGGCGCAGCAGATAAAAGCTATGGAATTCATGTAGCAAAACTTGCTGAGCTTCCTGAGAACTTAATTGAACGTGCAAAAGAAATATTAAATCATCTTGAGCAAGGTGAAAAAGAAATAGCTGTAACAAAAGAAGAATCGATTGACCTTACAGACAATTTACAGCTTTCATTTTTTGGGGAAACGAAGTCAACCTACCAAAAAGAAGAAAAGGATGTGTCTTCTAAGGAAAAGGATGTCTTGAAATCCATCAAAGATATGGATATTTTAGGACTTACACCTTTAGAGGCAATCAATAAGTTATACGAAATTCAAAAACAATTAAAAGGATAAAAACGAAGGTTCAATAAATTTTTGATTTTCTTAAAAGAGAATGAGGTGAAGGCATGGGGAAAATCGTCCAACTAGATGACCTTCTTTCAAATAAAATAGCAGCAGGGGAAGTAGTGGAGAGGCCAGCCTCAGTTGTAAAGGAATTAGTTGAGAATGCCATCGACGCAAACAGTACTGTTATCGAAATTGAAATAGAAGAAGCGGGCCTTTCCAAAATTCGAATTATTGACAATGGTGATGGCATGGATAGTGAGGATTGTGTGAATGCCTTTCATCGTCATGCAACAAGTAAAATAAAGGACGAAAATGATTTATTTCGAATCCGGACATTAGGGTTTAGAGGTGAGGCATTACCTAGTATTGCCTCTGTTTCTGAACTAGAAATGAAGACCAGTACGGGAGATAATTCAGGTACTCATATTCTCATAAAAGGTGGACAGATTGCGGAGAAAAAGGCAACAAATAGTCGTAAAGGAACTGACATTACAGTTTCTAATCTTTTCTTTAATACTCCAGCTCGCTTAAAATATTTAAAAACCGTTCACACAGAGCTTGGCAATATTACCGATGCTGTCAATCGGATTGCCCTTGCTCACCCGGAAGTTTCCTTTCGGTTATTGCATAATGGAAAACGCCTTTTATATACAAGTGGGAATGGGGATGTTAGACAGGTACTTGCTGCGATCTATGGTTTAGGAATTGCAAAGCAAATGGTCCCTATTCATTTGCAATCATTAGACTTTAGTGTAGAAGGCTATATATCTATGCCTGAAGTTACAAGGGCATCAAGAAACTATATATCAACCATTATTAATGGTAGATATATAAGAAATTTTCCACTAGTTAAAGCTATACAGCAAGGCTACCATACCTTATTACCGATTGGAAGATTTCCAATTGTCTTACTCGACATTAAGATGGACCCATTGTTAGTTGATGTGAATGTCCATCCAGCAAAACTAGAGGTTAGGATTAGTAAAGAACAAGAACTAAATCAATTAATTGATCAAGGAATTAAGGATGTTTTTAAACATAAACAACTAATCCCGGATGCCATAAATCCAAAGAAGAAGGAAGTTCAAAAATCGGAGCAGCAAGAATTCGTATTTCAGCATTCCATAAAAACTGAACCACAAGAAAAACAACCCTTTGTCCCTAAATTTGTTGAGACCATTCAACAGGCTTCGAGGAAAGAAGAACTTAATATTGAAACACCAACTCAGGTCATTACATCTGTATATGAAGAAAAACCATATGATACGGAAAAACTGGTAATTGAAGAAAATGATTACACAACTACCGGTTCCTTGGATGAGATTGAAGAGACAGATTTTGAAGGTACTGAAATCAACATAAATAAAGATGAACGTGTGCCAGTTATGTATCCCATCGGTCAAATGCACGGAACATATATCCTTGCTCAAAATGAGAAAGGTTTATATATTATCGATCAACATGCAGCTCAGGAGCGAATTAAATATGAATATTTCAGAGAAAAAGTAGGAGAAAATATTTCTGATCTTCAGGAACTTCTTCTTCCGATTACATTGGAATATTCAACTGATGAATGTATCAACATAAATGCGCATAAGCAAGATTTAGAACAGGTTGGAATCTACTTGGAACCATTCGGCCATAACAGTTACATTGTACGTTCACATCCCCAATGGTTTCCAAAAGGTGATGAAAAAGAAGTCATTGAGGAAATTATCGAGCAAGTGCTTAATGATAAGAAAATAGATATTAAGAAATTAAGAGAGGCAGCAGCGATTATGATGAGCTGTAAAGCTTCTATAAAAGCGAACCACCATTTACGTAACGATGAAATATTTGCATTACTTGAAACGCTCCGTAAAACAAGTGATCCATTTACATGTCCTCACGGTCGACCAATCATCATACACCATTCGACCTATGAAATGGAAAAGATGTTCAAACGAGTCATGTAAATAAACGATATAAAAAGTGCGGAAAACTCGCTAAATAGGCGAGTTTTCCCTATATAAGACAAAAGTAGTAGGAAACTATGATAAGGTTCAAGAAAATTGTTATTTTCTAAGTCAATTTGGTTATAATAATTTAGTATTCGTCTTATTATCTATGTTACGATAATAGTATGAATTGAGGTAAAGGTAGTGATTGATTGGAAGAATTGAAAAAAGAAAAACTTGTCGTTCTAATTGGTCCAACCGCAGTTGGAAAGACGAAACTAAGCATAGAACTTGCCAAAAAGCTTAATGCTGAAATTATAAGTGGAGATTCCATGCAAATTTATAAAGGGATGGACATCGGTACTGCCAAAATCACTAAAGATGAAATGGAAGGGATACCCCACCATCTCATTGATATTAAGGAACCACATGAGAGCTTTTCGGTAGCGGAGTTTCAAGAGGTTGTAAGAAAGTTAATAACGGAAATACATAATCGTGGTAAATTACCGATGATTGTTGGGGGGACAGGGCTTTATATTCAATCTGTAATATATGATTATCAATTTACAGATGATGCCTCAAACCCTGAATATCGGAATATACTTGAAAAAAAAGTTGCTGAAAGGGGAGTTGAACCTCTTTATCAGGAACTAAAAAAAATAGACCCGGAGAGTGCAGAACGGATTCACCCCAACAATGTAAGAAGAGTCATTCGAGCCTTAGAGATTTACAAAACAACTGGGAAAACGATGACCGAATATTTGGAGGGACAGAAGCATGAACTTATCTATGATGTTGCCCTAATTGGATTAACAATGGAACGAGAGAAATTGTATGATCGCATTAACCATAGGGTTGACTTGATGATAGAGTCGGGACTGCTTGAAGAGGTAACAAAATTCCATTCTCAAGGTTTACGAGATTGCCAATCCATCCAAGCAATTGGCTATAAAGAACTTTATAGTTATTTAGATGGGGCATCATCCCTAGACGAAGCAATCCAACAATTAAAACAAAATACACGCAGATATGCAAAGCGACAATTAACATGGTTTCGAAATAAAATCGATGTAAAATGGTTTGATATGTCAGCAAATAATGAGTTTAAAGAAAAATTTAATGAAATTTATAAATATATAGCAGGAAAGCTAGGAATTTAAGAGAATAGATAATATAAGATGTATTCGATTGTTCAAAATTGGGCAATGACAGTTTCGGCATTTTGTGCCGTAGATTCTAGAGGAGGACATTTCATGAAACAAGCAATCAATATCCAAGACCAAATTTTAAACACTCTACGTAAGGATGGGACATTTGTAACAGTATTCTTATTAAATGGATACCAATTACGAGGATTAGTGAAAGGCTTTGATAACTTTACAGTTCTATTAGAAACTGAAGGGAAGCAGCAACTTATTTATAAGCACGCAATTTCTACTTTCGCTCCACAAAAAAACATTAAACTAGAGCTTGAATAAATTACCGAAAAAACAACCTTACTTTGATAAGTAAGGTTGTTTTTTTCATCTTGTCTAATTTTTCTTCAAGATTTGTAAATTGGCTCATATACATATAGTGTTATGGAATATTTTCCGGGAAAGCGCAATCTTTGACAAAAAGCAAGAGTCTTTTGTAATAAAAGTGAGAAAATTGTAGAAATAAAAGGGAAATTTAGTTTGCGATCTAGGTCTAGCTCCAGGCGCCATCGGCTCGAGTCATAAGCCAATCGCTTCTGAAGGTAAAAAGCACCTTCTGTCAGCGCTCGTCTTATGCTTGTCACCGATAGGCGGGCGCCTTGCGCTTTTCTATATTTCCTTGGGCTTTTGTCACGAATTTAACCCAACAACGTATAATGTACTGAAATGAGAGGTGAGAGCTCTTGGATCAAAAACCCATTACAATGAAGAACAATGGACAAATAAATGTCGTTCTGAATGGAGAAAAAAAGAAATTAAAAGTACTGCACTCTACTTCTAGAGAAGCTATTTCAACGAAAATCCAAACAAAACATACAGCTCTAAAAGAAATAGAGGAAGAAATGAGCGCTCTTGTAGGTATGGATGAAATGAAGAAAATGGTAAAGGAAATCTATGCTTGGATTTATATTAATAAAAAGCGAGAAGAACAGGGTTTAAAGGTAGGAAAACAAGCATTACACATGATGTTTAAAGGAAACCCTGGAACAGGTAAGACGACTGTTGCACGATTATTAGGGAAATTATTTCTGCAAATGAATGTCCTATCAAAAGGGCATCTCATTGAAGCAGAAAGAGCTGACCTGGTCGGGGAATATATTGGTCATACCGCACAAAAGACACGGGATTTAATTAAAAAGGCTATTGGTGGCATATTATTCATTGATGAGGCGTATTCCCTAGCTAGAGGTGGAGAAAAGGACTTCGGAAAAGAAGCTATAGATACGTTAGTTAAACATATGGAAGATAAGCAGCACGAATTTGTTTTGATTTTAGCGGGATACTCAAAAGAAATGGACCATTTCTTATCTTTAAATCCAGGATTATATTCTCGTTTTCCACTTGTAATTGATTTTCCGGATTATACCGTTGAACAGTTAATGGAAATTTCAGCAAAAATGATGGTGGAACGTGAATATGAATTCAGTCCAGAGGCAGAAAGAAAATTACGTGAGCATTTACTTGCTGTTAAAATGGATTCTTACCCCGGAAAATTTAGTAATGGGCGTTACGTTCGGAATATCATCGAAAAATCAATTCGAAGTCAAGCAATGAGATTATTAATCGACGATACTTACAGTAAACAGGACCTTCAGACAATAAGAACACAGGACTTGATTTTCAAAGAATAAACGTGCCGCCTATTATTAGGCGGTTTATTTTAATTTCAAAATTGGTATAGTTTCATTAAATTTGATATGATAACGTAAGAAAAACACCTTCCATGAAAGTAGGTAAATTGATTGGTAAACGAACAAAAGAAAGATATGGAAAAAGCGATACTTGTAGGCTGTCATATTCAAAATGAAGACGAAAGTCGGTTTGAATATTCGCTCGAAGAATTACAATCATTAACTAAAACAGCCAAGGGCCAAGTGGTAATGACTGTTACGCAGAAGCGTGCAAAAGTCCATCCTGCTACATACATAGGAAAAGGTAAAGTGGAAGAGTTAGTGCATCTTGAAGAAGAACTAGGGCCAGATGTAATCATTTTTAATGATGAGTTATCCCCAAGCCAAGTAAGGAATCTATCTTCTAGTCTTCAAGCTAGGGTGATTGATCGAACCCAGCTGATTCTTGACATCTTTGCTTCTAGAGCAAACTCAAAAGAAGGAAAATTACAGGTAGAATTAGCTCAGCTCCAATATCTATTACCCCGATTAACAGGTAAGGGGATTGAATTATCAAGACTCGGTGGTGGAATTGGGACGAGAGGTCCAGGGGAAACAAAACTAGAGACCGATAGAAGACATATTCATAAGCGGATTGATGATATCAAAAATCAATTATCAGTTATTGTACAGCACAGGGAGCGCTATCGCGAACGAAGAAAGAAAAATAATACATATCAAATCGCATTGGTAGGTTATACAAATGCAGGGAAATCGACATTATTTAATAGACTAACTGAGGCAGATTCATTTGAAGAAAATTTATTATTTGCGACACTTGACCCAATGACTCGTAAAATGATTCTTCCATGTGGATTAACTACACTATTAACTGATACAGTAGGATTTATTCAAGATTTGCCTACTTCGCTAATAGCTGCGTTTCGCTCAACTTTAGAAGAGGTAAAAGAAGCAGATTTAATTGTTCATGTGGTTGATTCTTCAAATCCTGATTATTTTAATCATGAAAAAACAGTATTGAAGCTTTTGGATGAACTAGGTGTTGAATCAATTCCGATTCTGACTATTTATAATAAAAAAGATAAAGTTCACCCTGATTTTGTTCCTTCGTCAACATCTAAATCCATTTTAGTTAGTGCTTTTGATGAAAATGATTTAGTGGTAATTAAGACAAGGGTAGAGGATTCAATGATTGAGGAGATGAAAGAATACAAGGTATCTCTACCTAGCTCGGAAGGTAGATTATTAGCACATTTAAAACAAGAAACGATTTTGAAAGAACTTCGTTACAATGAAGAAGCGGAAAAATACGATTGCACTGGCTTTATTTTTCCAAGTCACTCATTGAATGGTCAACTAGACGATTTTCAATCATAAAGGGGAAAACATCATGTTTACAGAATTAGATTATGGTAAACTAATTTCGGAATTAGTTGAAGAAACCGAACAAGAAATTAAAGAGGTTCATACGAAGATTGATAAAAATATTGATTACAATCAATATCAAGTGTTAAAAAGCTTCCAAGATAATCGAGTAAGTGATTCTCACTTCATTCCCTCAACAGGCTATGGCTATGATGATATTGGAAGAGATACATTGGAAGCGGTGTACGCCCATATTTTTGGGGGTGAAGCAGCACTTGTACGACCGCAAATTATTTCAGGGACTCATGCCATTTCGATTGCATTGTTTGGTGTGTTGCGACCGAATGATGAATTGCTATATATTACAGGAAATCCATATGATACTTTAGAAGAGATTGTAGGGATTAGAGGTACAGGAAATGGATCCTTAAAGGAGTTTCATATTGGATATAATACAGTCGATTTAACACCTGAAGGAAGACCAGACTTTGAAGCAATTAAAAATGCTATTCATGAAAATACAAAAATGATTGGAATTCAGCGTTCAAAAGGATATGCAACAAGACCTTCCTTTACGATTGCAGAAATAAAAGAAATGATCCAGTTCGTCAAAGAAATCAAGTCTGATGTTGTTGTTTTTGTTGATAATTGTTATGGTGAATTCGTTGAATTACAAGAGCCATGTCATGTAGGAGCTGATTTAATTGCCGGTTCGCTTATTAAAAACCCAGGAGGCGGACTTGCAAAAACTGGCGGATATTTAGTGGGAAAAAAAGAACTTGTTGAAGCATGTTCATATCGAATGACATCCCCTGGCATTGGAGCAGAAGCAGGGGCATCACTTTATTCTCTGCAGGAAATGTATCAGGGATTATTCCTTGCACCACATATTGTGGGACAAGCGTTAAAAGGAGCCGTATTTACAGCTGCGATTTTAGAAAAAATCGGTCTGAAAACAGAGCCAAGCTGGGATAGTGAAAGAACAGATTTAATTCAATCTGTTCAATTTGATAACAAAGATATGATGGTTTCCTTCTGTCAAGCAATCCAATATGCTTCTCCTATAAACTCACACGTAACGCCATATCCAAGTTATATGCCGGGGTATGAGGATGACGTGATCATGGCAGCAGGAACGTTTATTCAAGGTGCTAGCATTGAATTAACAGCGGATGGTCCAACACGTCCTCCATATGTTGCATATGTACAAGGTGGACTTACATATTCTCATGTGAAAATTGCCATTTGTCTTGCGCTTAACCAATTGCTTACTAAACAACTAATTTCGATAAAGAATGAGGATTAAACTCCTCTTTTTTTATATGAAATTTCATGTTATGTTTTCTAACATTGTGTTGACAGATAATCTAACATCATATAATATTAACTTATTCATTGCGAAAAGGAGGATCCCATATGAGTGATGAAATTCGGCGTTCCATGCCACTCTTTCCGATTGGAATTGTCATGCAATTAACTGAATTATCTGCAAGGCAAATTCGCTATTATGAGGAAAATGGTTTGATTTCTCCAGCAAGAACTGAAACAAATCGAAGACTATACTCATTTAATGACGTTGATCGATTACTTGAAATAAAAAGCTTGATCGAACAAAAGGTCAATTTGGCAGGAATTAAACAAATATTCGCAGTCCGAAATTCAGGACAAGTTGCGGAAGAAAAGCCTGTTGAGCCTGTGAAACAGGAAATATCTAATTCTGAGCTGAGAAAACTTTTAAGAAATGAATTATTGCAAGCTGGAAGATTTAAAAAGCAGTCAGGTCCGCATCATAATGATATGTCGAGATTTTTTCATTAATAGCATATTGATTACAAAACTATACTTACAACTAGGTTTGGGGAGGAAACACAATGTCCAAATATACGAAAGATGATATTTTTCGTTTAGCAAAAGAAGAGAATGTAAAATTTATTCGTTTACAATTTACAGATATTCTTGGAACAATTAAAAACGTTGAAATTCCCGTAAGTCAATTAGAAAAAGCATTGAGCAATAAAATGATGTTTGATGGCTCTTCAATCGAAGGCTTTGTTCGTATCGAAGAATCAGATATGTACCTATATCCAGATTTAAATACATGGGTAGTTTTCCCGTGGACTGCAGAAAAAGGGAAGGTTGCTCGTTTAATTTGTGATATTCATAATGCGGATGGTACTCCATTCGAAGGGGACCCTCGTAACAACTTAAAGAGAGTCTTGAAAGAAATGGAAGAACTAGGATTTACGGATTTCAATCTTGGCCCTGAACCTGAGTTTTTCTTATTTAAGTTAAATGAAAAAGGTGAACCAACTCTTGAACTTAACGATAATGGTGGTTACTTTGACTTAGCGCCAACAGACCTTGGTGAAAACTGCCGCCGTGATATCGTATTAGAGCTTGAGGAAATGGGATTTGAAATTGAAGCTTCTCACCATGAGGTTGCACCTGGACAACATGAAATTGATTTTAAATACGAGGATGCTTTAACAGCGTGTGATGAAATTCAGACTTTTAAGCTTGTTGTAAAAACAATTGCTCGTAAACATGGTTTACATGCAACCTTTATGCCAAAACCATTGTTTGGAGTAGCGGGTTCAGGAATGCACTGTAACCTATCATTATTCAAAGGCGCGGAAAATGCATTCTTTGATCCTAATGCGGATCTACAATTAAGTGATAATGCTAGACATTTTATTGCAGGTATTTTAAAGCATGCGCCTAATTTTACAGCTGTTACAAATCCAACTGTAAACTCATATAAACGACTAGTACCTGGTTATGAAGCACCTTGCTATGTGGCTTGGTCTGCTCAAAATAGAAGTCCACTTGTTCGTATCCCAGCTTCACGTGGTTTAAGCACACGTGTCGAGGTGCGTTCAGTTGACCCGGCAGCAAACCCTTATATGGCAATGGCTGTACTATTAGCTGCAGGATTAGATGGTATCAAAAACAAATTGACACCACCAGCACCTGTTGACAGAAACATCTATGTGATGAATAAAGAAGAACGTAATGAAGCGGGCATTGTGGATTTACCACCAACTTTATCTCTTGCATTGGATATGCTTAAGCAGGATGAAGTGTTAATCAAAGCATTAGGCGGACATCTGTTCGAACACTTTATTGAAGCAAAAGAGATCGAATGGGATATGTTCCGTACCCAGGTTCATCCATGGGAGAGAGAGCAATACATGACTATGTATTAATAAATGAACCCTTAACACGTGGATGTGTTAAGGGTTTTTTTGCTAATAAAAAAGGAACATTTCATTTAGAAATGTTCCTTTTTTAGATTAATGAATTGTACGGTATACGCCAATAACTTTTCCTAATATGACTACGTTTTTAAGGATGATCGGTTCGAGCATTGAGTTTTCCGGTTGCAAGCGGATATGATCTTTTTCCTTAAAGAAACGTTTTACAGTCGCTTCATCTTCCTCTGTCATTGCAACAACAATATCCCCATTGTTAGCTGAATGCTGTTGTCTAACAATCACATAGTCTCCGTCAAGAATCCCCGCTTCGATCATACTATCTCCCATTATCTCAAGCATAAAAATTTGGTCATCATGGGCAGCAAAACGATCAGGTAATGGGAAGTACTCTTCAATATTTTCCACAGCTGTAATTGGTTGTCCTGCAGTAACCTTACCTATGACTGGGACATTCACAACGTTTGCAGTTGGAATTGTTTCATTTTCGTCAACTTGTAAAATTTCAATCGCGCGAGGTTTAGTAGGGTCTCTTCGAATCAAGCCTTTGCTTTCTAGTCTGGACAAATGTCCATGTACTGTTGAACTTGATGCTAAACCAACAGCCTCCCCAATTTCCCTTACGGAAGGTGGGTAGCCCTTTTCTTTAACTTCTTGTTTTATGTAATTCAATATATCCTGCTGTCTTTTAGAAAGCTTCGTTGTCATCTTCGCTCATCCCCTTGCACTTATATTATATATGTATTTAAATCTTCTCTTCGATCTCACTGTTCAGGTGACCTAGTAAATTCGACAAATACCGAATTTCTTAAGTTGAGTATAGCATGTTTTACTAGATTATACAAACATAAGTTCGAATTTTTGTTGACACAAAACAAATGTTCGGTCTATAATAGAAATATAAAATACGAACAAACATTCTATAGGAGTGAAATAAAGATGTTAAGGAAATTACAAGGCGGATTTATCTATTATGTACTATTTGTTTTATTAAGTATGGGAATGGTTATTATTAGTGCAAGCTAAATGCGTAATGTGGATGACTTGTAAAATATCTTTTCATCTAGTACTATGAACTATGATTTAGAAAAGAATAAACAAGGAGCATTCCTGTAATAAAGAAATTTGAGAGTTGAAACAAAAAGAGCCCTCTTGGTATAGTACGAGGTGTCCGAAGCTGCAGCGCAAGGACCCTTAATTAAGTAACCAAGGAGGACTC
>Ga0182742_1000350_pt1 | contig 78281 bp, 60 predicted proteins | sample eDN5th37CBELigMG_FD_128880 | JGI IMG/M metagenome (GOLD analysis project Ga0182742, IMG submission 128880) | Enriched Miracle-Growth compost microbial communities from Emeryville, California, USA - eDNA 5th pass 37_C BE-Lig MG (version 2)... ...
CATCGACGGAGTGATCTACGGTACGAGCGCCTGGAACATCACGTTCGCGCTGGACGCCACGACCGGCAAGCAGTTGTGGCGCTACGATCCACAGGTCGATCGTGCGCGTGGCTCCATCGCCTGCTGCGATGTGGTCAGCCGCGGTCTCGCCGCTTGGAACGGCAAGATCATCATTGCGACGATCGACGGGCGGCTCATCGCGCTCGACGCAGCGAGCGGCGAACCTGTGTGGTCTCAAGAAACCATCGACAAGAGCTGGGCCTACTCCATCACTGGCGCACCCCGCGTATTCAATGGGCGCGTCTTGATCGGCAATGGCGGCGCCGACTACGGCGCACGCGGTTACGTTACAGCATACGACGCGGACACCGGCAAGCAGCTCTGGCGCTTCTACACCGTACCGGGTGATCCGAAGCTCGGCTTCGAATCGCCTGCCATGGAAATGGCGGCCAAGACCTGGACCGGCGAATGGTGGCGGCTCGGCGGCGGCGGTACCGTATGGGATTCCATCGTCTACGACCCCGAGCTCGATCTCATATATATAGGCACCGGCAATGGCTCGCCCTGGGTGCAGGCCTACCGCAGCCCCGGCGGCGGCGACAATCTGTTCCTCGCCTCCATCGTCGCGCTGCGCGCGCAGACCGGAGAGTACGTGTGGCACTACCAGCAGGTGCCCGGCGAGCAATGGGACTACACAGCAACGCAGCCGATGATCCTGGCGGATCTGAGCATCGACGGCCGCGAGCGCAAGGTGCTGATGCAGGCGCCGAAGAACGGCTTCTTCTACGTGCTCGACCGCGCCGACGGCAGCCTGATCTCGGCAGAGAAGTACGTTCGCAACGAGTGGGCGTCACACATCGACTTGAAGACCGGGCGCCCTGCGATCAATCCCCAAGCAATGTATGGCGAGGAGCCCGTGCTGCTCACGCCGGGCGCGGCTGGCGGCCACAACTGGAACCCGATGTCCTACAGCCCGCTCACCGGACTCGTCTATTTTCCTGCGCAGGAAACCTGGCTCGCATACTCTCGGGATCCTGGGTTCGATGTGAACAAGCCACGACAGCTGCGCAACACCAGTGGCTGGGGTGGTCGGATGACCGAGGAACGCGCGCGACTGCTGAAACTTGCGGACGAACGCGCGAACGGTTGGCTCACCGCTTGGGATCCGGTCACGCAAAAAGAGAAATGGCGCATCGAGTACGGACGGCCCGGCAATGGCGGTGTGCTGACGACGGCAGGCAATCTGCTGGTACAGGGTACGCTGCCGGGTAAGAGCCTCGCGATCTACCGCGCCGACAACGGGAACAAACTTTGGGAGATGCCCGTCCAGAACGTTCCCATCGCGGGCCCGATGAGCTACATGGCGGGCGGCGAGCAGTACATCGCCGTGAGTGCAGGCTGGGGCGGTGGCGCGGCGATGCGCGAATTCCGCTCCGGCAGGAACATGCACCGCTCGACTGCACGCCTGCTCGCATTCAAGCTAGGCGGCAAGGTCGAACTACCGCCGCTGCCGCCTCCGCAACCGATTGCGCGGCCGCCCGCCTCCAGTGCTACGCCCGAAGAGATAAGTCGCGGTGGCCAGCTCTATCAGGCGCATTGTTCGAACTGTCATGGGCAACAGGCGGTTGCCGGCGGCGTGATCCGCGACTTGCGCCACATGTCACCCGAGACCCACCGGATCTTCAAAGACATCGTATTGCGCGGCGCTTACATCGGGCTCGGCATGGGCAATTTTTCCGAATCGCTCAGCGACGCGGACGCCGATGCGCTCCATGCATACCTGATCGCACGCGCCAACGAGGACTGGCCTGACACCGAGCGCCGCAACCGGGCCATCGCCCAATGACGAAAATAAACAGATGTCGCCATTGAGCAGGTAACAAACATCGATCGGCGCTTCGACTCGGCGCCGATCAGCGATTGGCGGGTTCTTCCCTTGTGGAAACCCACGGTCGAAAACCTTCGCTCGCGCGATACCCTGCGTCGAACTTCGGCGGCCGATAACGATTCAGGGAGTCAACGGAGATGCTGCACAAACTCGTTGCTGCGCTGTGCTGCCTCACTGGGATGAGCTGTTTTCTAAGCGGTTGCGCCACCGATGCGCAACGCACCCAAACAGAAGGAGCCGTGGCTGGCGCTGCGATAGGTGCGGGCATCGGTGCGATCGCCGGCGGCAAGGAAGCAACCGTCGTCGGCGCGGCGGCGGGCACGGTGATCGGTGGCATTGTCGGCAGTAAGGTCGCCGCGGATAAAGCCGAATACGCGCGACGCGAAGATGCCCTTCGGGCCTCGGCGGAGCGGGCCAATCTGCTGGCCGAAGCGACTCGGCAACACAATACAACACTGACGACGCAACTCGCCGAACTGCAAAAGAACGTGCAGCGCCTGCGCACGGAGAAGATGTCGGCCACGGCGCGCAAGAATTTGACCTTGGCTCACCAAACCAAAGTTGCCGGCTTGATGCAAGGCGTGGACACCCAGCTCGCGCAGGTCCGAGACGAAGTCACCAAACAGCAGGCTCTGCTGGAACAGGAACAACGCCTGGCGCAACAGAACAATGATCAGCGCTTGCAACCGGGCATGCAGCAGGTCGCCATGGCGATACGCGACCTGCAGACTACCGAGCAAGCGCTGGAGCGCGCCAAGGCGCAACTGCAGCTGGTCGATCAGAAACGCGCGTACTCGACCAAGAGCTGACATGACATACGAGGCGCGAAGGATCTGCGGCACGCTGTTGCTGCTCGCCGCACTGTTCGCGGCGAGCGGTTGCCAGACCACCGGCAATCCGCGAGAAGGCGGTTTGTTCGGCTGGAGTCGTCACAAAGCGGACGAGCGCCAACGAGCGCTTGAACAAGAAGCCTCGCAGGCAGAAGCCAACTCCGTCGCCGAACAAGAGCGCAAGCGAGAGCTGCAATCGCAAACGGGTGCCTGGACGCATCGGCAAGCTCAGCTGCAAAGCGAAGTCGACAAGCTGGCCGCGGAGAACCTGCAGCTCGAAAAAGAACTGACCGACCTGATCGGTCGCATGCAACTGAAAAGCGACGAACTCACCCGGGTCAGAGCCCTGCTCGCGGAGAACCAGCAGCGACGCGCGGAGCTGAAATCAGTCGGCGATCCGCAGCCGGAAGCCATGCACCAGCAGAATCAGACCCTGCATCGAGAGATCATGGCGTTGCTGGGACGCTAGTCGTGAGCTGGGGGCGACGACGCCGGCACTACTGCACGAACATCGCCAACTCCTGCCGGCATGCGCTCGGCGACATCGCGTTCTCAAGCGCGGGCAACTGCACGGCCTGCGGCGAGGTGCTGATCGAAGGCGACCCGCTCGACCTGCGATTCAAATGGTTCCGCGACGGGTTGGCCGTCGCACTGGTGATCGTCGGACTTGCGTGGGCGATTCGTAGCCTCTGGTTCCCTCCTCCGCTCGATCATGTCGGCTTCGCGGCCGCCGAAACCAAAGTCGACGATCGCGCCGGCAAAGTCCGACTCGAAGTCGTTCGCCAGACCGATCTCGACCGAAGCATCGAAGTGAGATTCGCGGCAACGGACGGCACCGCCAAGGCCGGCGATGACTTCGATGCCGCGCAAGGCTCACTGACCTTCGAGCCCGGCCAGCGTAGTAGAGTCATCGAGGTGTCGGTACTGCCGGACCCCACGCTGGAGAAAGCGCCGCGATCGTTCTCGGTGGTGCTCACCAACGTCCGCGGCAACCCCGAACATTCGGTTCGCATCGTCGCTCGGGCCGGCAGTCGCGATCAGCTGGCGCAGACGGAGCAGGCGGTGCTGATGGCTTCACGAATCGCCGCCGACATCGCCGGCTACAGGGTCAAGCGCCGCGTGCTGATGGATCTGCTGGCGCTGGGCAAGTTCTCGACCGCTCAGATCAAGGAATACAAGCAGCAGCTCATCGAAGCGCAGGACAATCTGTCTCGCGCGCGGGAGGCGTATGCCGAGTCGATGCGCATACTCTCGACCCACGAGCCGGTGCTGGTCATGCGCACCATCGATCGCCTCGCCGTGGATCTGAAAAAGAAGAATTTCGCCCAACAGTCCAAGGCATTGGGCGTTCTGAAAGCTCACTTCACCGAGTTGGTGAACGAGCAAAGGATGGACCTGGACCGTTGGGTCCGCGAACTCGAAAGCATCGTGCCCGAGGCAGGAGACGCTCCGGACATCTCAGCGTGATGTCTCCCTGATATCGGTTTCGTCCGTCGGCGGCGACGTGAGCCACGGCAATGCTTCATCCGCGTCCGGTTCGGGCTGCGCCAGCCCCTCCTCGATCGATTCGGCGGTGAGCCGAGGTGTCGACGTCGAGATCGTCAATCGGGCCCGGGCTGCGTCGCGCACCTCTGCATGTCGCTCGTGATTTTCATCCAGCAGCGCTTGGAGATCGGTGTCTCCCGCATTTGTGACCAACTGCAACTCGTGAACGTTCGCCTTATCGCGGACCTCGAGGGCGTGATTGATATCTTTCTGTAGCAGCCCTCGCGCCAGTTCATTCGTCCCGCCTTGACGAAGCTTTGCCGTGGTCTCGGTGTCGGTATCGCTTCGGCTGACTCCGTGCAGCGCGATGCTGAGCCCGAACTCTCGTTCCACGGCCTGCGTGCAAATCTCGTTGGCCCATCGGATGAAGTCGGCACTGCGCTCGATCGTCCGCCAGTTCACGGCCAGATTCTTCACCTTGGACATCGATTCGGCCAGCGTGCTGACGACGCGGTCGCGGATATCGAGCATCTCCAGCTCGATGGCGAGCGAACGTCGCTCATCCGTTGACAGCGGCGACGTTGCACTGACGTCGAGCCGGCGTGCGGCGGCCATCTGCCGGAGTTTCGTTTCACCGATACAGGTATCGGAGCGATAACCGAAATCCTTTGCTTCGAAACACTCCCACCCGGTCTTGGCGATGCCCGTGACGGCGACCTTCCCCTGCACCGTCACGACGTCGGCGGCGCCGACATTCGCCTGCGGCGTCACCACCACTTGGAAATCCACTGTACCACTGCGCAGTGCTTTGAATCGGCTCGCATCTTCCGTCGCCTCCGGCGCAACGCGCGAAATCTGCGAGCCGAGTCCGCATTCGCTCAATCCCGCCTTGATGTTGGCCCGTAGTGTCGGCGCGATCAGCTCGTCGAACTGTAGATTGAACTGCTGCCAGTCGAAGTGCACCAGCGTATCGCGTATCAACCGGGCCACACGTTCCTGGATCGGCGGATCGACCTTCTCGTCGTTCGGGCTGACCAGCAGGTGCATGCACTTCAAGTCGCCGTCGGCGCGCACGCTCAAATCCACCGCCACTCGGACACCGTTCGTTGAGTTCTTCAATGGATAGCGCCGCACGGACGAGTCCATGTCGATGCGCCGCCAGGTCAACAGATCCAGCGCGGCGATGTCTGGATAGGTTTGGAACATGGTTACGTCGTATCCGATGTTGAGCGCTTCCTTCCTCAAGCGCTCTCGCATCTGTGCTTCGACCGATGTCTCGCCCCGGAACGATTCGACCACGTCGTAGTAGCGGCGCCCGAACAGCAGGCTTCGGACCGATAGCGAGATGGAGCGCTGGACCGCCTCTTGAATGGCCTCTTTGGTCTCCAGGCCACTCTTCTTATAGGCCTGGTAATTCACCAGATGCAGGAGTGCCGTCGTCCGGGCCGTGTGCGGCACCACGCTGTCGGCCAAGGTGAACTTCTCAGGCCACTCAATTTCGATCTGCAACGGCGGCGCATTGCGCAGCTGAAAGCCGATACGAAAATGACAGCCGCCCAGCGCGGCGCTGATGACTTCGCTGACGCGCATATTGATCCGCTGCGACTCGCCCACGCCAATCGACGCCTCCCGGAAGAACGTCAACAGACTGACGCCGCGATCCGTGCACTCTCGCAGCAGATCGTTCAGCTGATTGTGCAGCTCCGCAGCGATCAGGCCATGCAGCGCCTCGCCCGGCTTGTTGTTCTTGGCCAGCACCTTGACCAGTTGCAGCGCCTGGCCGACCTCGTTGGCCTGGATGACGAAGTTGCTGTCGAAGTCCAGGCTTATGGCGCTGGTGCCCTCCGACCATTGGAATTTCCAATCCGTCACCTGCTTGGGAACGCGCCAATGCTTGACGAAATAGTGCCGCTCCTCGCGGGACGACGTGAATCGCTCCAGGATGCTCTTGCGATAACTGCGCGTTTCCTTGGGCGAATAAACGACGCGCAGACCCTCGCCATGTGCCGTAGGAGAAAACGTAGCAGGATTGATCTCGCGGATCAGATCTTCCAGACGGCACTCGGGCATCACAGCTCTCCTTATCGAGACATTCTCAGGCTGCGCTGGCAGGCAGCGGGCCACTCAGGACCCGAATCACAATCTTCATGATCGCGAGGCGATCGCGCTCGACCTGCGCCTGCTCGCGATTGCAAGTCGCAACGAAATAATTCCGGCGATCCAGATATACCTGCTGAACGGCACGTGCTTGCTGCGAGAGTTCGTATCGATCACGCGCATTGATGGCGGCACGCACGGGCGCTGCGAGCGCAATCAATGCTGCCGTTACCTTCTCTTCCGTAGCACCGTCCCGAGCCCGGAAAGCGATGACCAGCGAACGGAACAGCGATTCGACGAACACAGGTTGGACGACCTTCCCTTTCACCATGAGCTTGCCGATCCGCTGACCCACGCGAACTTGCGCGTCGGCCGCGGTCAGATAGTTGTAGAGTGCATCCGGCAGCGGCTCGGTTTCGATCTTGTCGAGCACATCCACCACCGCAGACAGCGAATCGATCGCCAGGGCTTGCGCCACCGCGGACCTGGCCTTGTCCGATGCTTTGTCCGATGCCTTGCCCGATGTCGACTCGAATCGCTCGACAACCACTTGCGAGAATGCCGCCCATTCCAGCGGACTGTCTTTGATGCTTTCAGCCAACAACCACTGCAGCGCCAGGCGCGCCAATCTCGGTCCGTGCCAGCGCATCTCCGCTCGATTCAACACGCGTTCCCACTGTGTGCCGGCCACGACCGAATCGTCGAACACTCTCAACAACTCGCGCGCGACTTCGGCGGGTAGGTGCTGTGCGGCCTTGATGAGCACGTCCAGCACCATGAGCACCTGACGCACTGGAACCTGCGCGTTCGACGACGACTCGTACAATTCGATGATCTTGGCCCAGAACACGTCAGTGTCGATGTGCCCGGCAGCGAGGGCCGTCGCTAACGCCTCGGCGAACATCCGCTCCGTGATGCCATCGAGCAACTTGCGCTCACACGCGATCAAGCCATCGACCAGCCGGTGTAGCGTCTCGATCACGAGCGCCTCGCCCTGCATGCGGTCTATCGCTTTCACCAGCAGTTGCGTGAGCTTCAGCGAGATTTCCAGCGGCGACTCTCGTCGATCAATCGCATCGTACTGCCGCAGAATCCACTCGGACGTGATCGGCATGATGCGCATGACGTCGAGCCGGAACAGCAGATCGAGATAGTTCTTGCGAAATCGAGCCGACGCTGCGGAGCAGAAGTAATAGGTCGTAAGTGCTTCGACGTGCTGACGGATCAATATGGGGAACTTCGTCAGCAACACACCCGGCATCGTCATCCGCTGCTCTTCGTTCGACAGCACCAACCCGGCGCCCTCGCCAACCGACAGCTCGCTGCCCGCCACTGCAAGCGAGACACCTAGTTCTCTCAAGACGCTGTCTCTATCTCCGGATCGCCAGCGTTGCTCGCGCGTGGGCTTTGGCGGTTTGGCTTTGGCCGACTTAGCGTTCTGCGCTGGCGGCGGTGACGGCGATGGCGCTACCGTGCTCGGCGGGACGAGCTTGTCGATCACGAGGACGAATTCGTCTACAGGCAACGCCGGCAGCAGCGACGCGCAGCACACAACGGTGGACTCGAACACGTCTTCGAAAGTCGGAACCTCCGTTGGCCGCACGACCGTCGCCTCGCCGACGACGAACCAGTTCCCGTCCTCCGGACACTTCAGCGCCTCGTCGCGCAGTTCGGTCTCGACTGTCAACACCAGGCGCGAGTCCATCTTCGTCAAGTGGGCTCGAAGCATCTCCCGCTTGGGGCTGTCGCAGAAGTCGAGCGCGGTTGCGTCGGCATCCCGGTCGAGAAACACGATGGAATGCTGGAACTCATCCAGCCATGGGTCGGTTCGATAGAAGCTTCCCAGCGAGAAGATGTTGTCACCGCCACTGGTGAGCAACTTCGTGCACACCGCGCGCCGCCTCGCTTCGCGAAGTACCGCGCGCATGGCAGAGAGCGCTTCCCGCCGGTGAGCGGAACGATGCAGGATCACGAGTACCCGCCGCTCCAATAGCACGCTCGCGTATCGTTCCACCGTCTCTGCATCGACAGCAGTCAACGGCTCGAAGACGTCGTTGACCTGCCGCAAATCTTCCTGGAAGGAGCCAGCACCGGGCGCGCTCTTCCATGACGGATCGAAGTTGTATGTGTTGTACGTGTTGCCGCAGTTTATGTTCCCGCTGTCGGTACTGCCGTTGTTCGTTGTGTTCGTGCTATTCGTCGTATGACTACCAGTGTTTACAGTAGTAACGCCGTTGTTTACCTGAGGCCCCACGTTGGTATCGACATGCGCGTCCACGCGCTGGTTATGCAGTGGCCGAGAGTCCTGGCGCGGCGCCTCCTGGCCTCGCCCCCAGGCCTCACCGACACCCTTCGGCGCCGCAGGCAATGGGCTGGGGCCCGCGTTGAGCGCAGAAGCGCTCTCTGCCCGCCCCTGATCATCGGCGTTGGCTGACATCCCCTCCCCGCCTGCTTTCAAGTCGACTTGTTGATGGTGATCGACCCGTAACTGACCGATCCGTAGCTGACGCCCGGACCATTGATGGTGTCGGCATGGATGCTGTGAGTCGTGCTGTTCGCGCGCGTCGCCGCCTCCCTCAATTCCCTGAAGACACGCGCCACTTCGGGATCGTTAGTCGCATTCAACGATGTGAGCTGACCGGCAACGTGCTCCGCCATGCTCATCGTAGGCTCACGTCGCATCTGGTCCATGAGTTGCGGCACCTGCGACGAGCCGTACTTGGTCACAATGAGTTTCTTCGCGGCTTCCCAGAGATCGCCAACCGTGCGCCGCGCGGTTTCGTTCAAGGCTTCGTTACCGAATGCGCCAGCCACCGCCACGATGATCGCCAACAACGGTTCCATGCCGTGCCTCCCCTTGTGGTTATCTGCGATTCGCGGGATCTGCCACCGGGTGGTGGCAGCTGAGATTCCTCGCGATCCTGCAGAGGCAAAGGACGGGTGTCTACTACGGATGCCGCGTAGCTGCGGCGCACGAAATGAAGCGGTAGTTGGTGTTTCAGACACGAATGATCGCCGCCGAAAATCAACCGCGCTGAGGCCGGGAGAGATCAGCTTCGCTAGAGCACCTTCTGCTCCACATAGACAATGTTGGTGATCTGGCCATCCTGCACCTGGTACACCGTAATCTCCTCCGCCGTCTTGCCATCGCCGCGGCCGGTGACGCGGTCGTGCACAACCACTTTGTCTCCAACGGTGAACAACTGGAGGATCTCGATCTTCAACTTCGGCGCGGCGAGGAATGCCTTGGAGCACACGGCGCGGTTGTGCTCGATTCGACTTCCTCGGGACTGCCCGGAGGGGGTGCGGCCGCATCGACCGCACCTATTTTGCAAAGGAAGAACAACAGGACCGCGAGCGAAACAGTCGGCTTGAGCATTGCCTTTCCTACGTGAGCTGAAAGAGCCTCAGCATAGGCTGCGTGCTTCGCCGAACTGGAAACGAATTGTTATGAACTGTTGGAGATGACTCGATTCTGCCGCCCGAGGCGGTGCTTCTGGCTACGGCTGCCGTTCGATCTGTACCCTACCTGGCGTCATGTCGTCGGCGCCATCCCCACCGAGTACAGCGAGCGATGAGTGAGAATGAACAACGTCTGCCGATTCGCGCCGCCGAAGATGAGCTGCAATGGGCGCTCCGGCACTTCGATGCGTCCGACTTCCTTGCCGTCGGCGCCATAGACGAAAATCTGGCCATTCGCGACGTAGACACGTCCGGCGGCATCGGCCACAACGCTTTCGCCGCCCCGCTCGGCGAATACTTCGAGGTTCTGTAGCGCGCCTTTTGGTCCGACCGTTGCGGCATAAGTCCGCGCCTCCGATCCGTTGCTCACGTAGAGCCGGGTTCCTGGCTTTGCGATGGCGAAGCCATACGTGTCGAGTGAATGTGAGAACCGCCAGCCGCGATAATCCGGCGGTCCCTGGTGGAACACACGGAAAGCCGGCAGCACCAGGCTCTTATCGGGCGATACATACTCGCGGGGCGCTCCCGGAGACACTTCGCGAGCGAACAGCTCGGCAAGCGTGGTGAACTCATCTCGCGCCGGATCGTACTGATCCCTGAACTCGCCATTCGCCCACCAGTTGACGGGCATCGCGATGTCGGCGTTCGGGTGCGAGCCCGCAGGCTGCGGTTCGAGGCGTGTCACTTCCCCGTCGAGTCCCTTGGGATCGAGGCTATACACCGAACCCTCATGGCCGTCCGAGGACAGGACCAGCAGACGGTCCGAGCGATCCACGGCGAGATTGATGGGATCGAGCGAATGGCTGCTGACGATGCCAAGCCCGGAATCCGCCGACCAGCTATGGATGCGCCGGAAGATGCGATCGACGAAGTACAGCGTGCCGCGCGAATCGACGATTCCGCCACCCAGCGCGCCAAATCCGCCAACCAGCTTCTTCACGTCGGCGCCGCGCGGAGAAGTGGCCGCCACTGCCGCCACGCCGGGGCTGGAAACATCGAGGCGCGCGAACTCCCGCTCACGCACGACGAGCCCGCTGGAGACATCTTCGATCGAGTTCTCGTAGGGATATTTGCTGAGCCGAAGGAAAGTCGTGCAGTCATCGCCATCGCAGGTCGCGAAGCCGCTCTCGGCATTCACGTGAACATTGCGAAAACGGATGTCGCGAACGTTGTAGAGCCGCACCGCTGCAGGCGCCGGCCCGAGTGTGCGCGTCACACGATAGCCGTGATAGTTGGCAACCAGGATGTCGTGCGAATCGCGGATCTCCAGAGACACAGCATCCCTGCCCTCGCCGTACTCTTCCTCCGTTTGTGGAGCGAGCAGCTCCCAGTTGGAGACTCGATTGAGCACGATCTCATTGCGCACATGATGCTCGACGGAAATCTGGTAGACGTGTCCGGGAATGTTGGTGTCCGAGATGTACAAGCCCGCACTCGCGTAGGTATTCGGGCTCCAGATGCCGTTGAAGGTTCCGCCGCCGCCTCGCACCCACAGGCTCGGATACTGACCATCCCAGCGGCGTGCCGGATCGGCATCACCGCTGTGGTTGGCATTGTAGCCATTGGCCCTCAGTCCGCTCGCGAGCGCAGGCCCGCCGTGACCACCTTCGAATCTCACATCGTCGACGAGAGAGTTCTCACCTGCACTCCACAGCAGCGCGGTCGCGCGCGGATTGATGCCGCCTGTGAACAATCCCACGCCGGAGACGATTGCATCGCCACCCTCGGCCGATTGCACCAATGCCTTCGGTCCACCCACGCCCTGGTATGCCGGTGTGTTGTCCGCAAGAGCGATCTGCGTGAGGCTCGGATGTAACGCGATCAGCACCGAATCTGGCCGCAGCCGAATGGTATCGGTGACTTTGTAGACGCCAAGCGGCAGATAGACTGTTTTATGCGTGTCGATCGCGCGCTGCAGAGCTGCGGTGTCATCGGCTTGACCGTCACCCACTACACCCAGCTCGCGCGCGTTCGCCCACTGTTTGACCGGCGGCAACGTCCGGATCGCGGCGGCCCTGCGTGCCGGCAGCTTGGCGATCGAGTCGATATTGGCCTCGGTTGCGACCTGGCCGAGTTCTCCGAGCGCCGGCACTGCCAGTCCATGACTGAACGCAGCCACGCGATAGTTGCGGCCCTTGCCAGCAATAGTCCGTCCGCTGTCTCTGAATCGTGCGAACACTGGCGTGTCGCTCGCGACGGCGTTGTCGAATCCCACCTGTGTATAAACGTTGTTCTCGTTGGAGATCACGACCGCGGCTTGTTTGACACGTTCGAAGCGAACGTCCTTGCCCCACAGCCAGTCGCCATAACCACGATCGATCTCGATACCCACCGGCACATCGCGCATCGAGACCTTGACCAGCGTCAGCCCCGCCTCGTGCTCGCGGATCGCCGCACTCCTCTGACCTTCAAAGCTCGAGTCGAGCACCGTGAACGGCCAGGCGGGCGACGGCTTTTCCGTCACGATGCCGTAGCGGCCGCCAAAGAACCGCAGGTGCTGGACGACATTGCCGGCCATATAGATGCCGGCGAAGCCCGAGCCCAGCCGAAAATCCATATGGCTCAGGAAGCCATGCTGGGCGATGCGAAACCGAACGCCGGTGGCCGCCGGATTGCCCGCACCGATCTCGATATCGACATTGCTCATCGCCGAGTAGAACGTGCTGGGATTGGCGTCCCAGATCTTCGGATCGAACGGCACGACCGTCTGCGGGGGAAACGGCACACGCGGCAGTTCGATACGGCCAATGTCGCCTCGTGCGTTATCTCCCCGCCGCGCACCGGAGAAGACCACCATGCTGCCAACGCCTTTCTGGAAGCCCGGCGTGTTGTCGCCGAGAAAGAGCGTCGGACGCGTGCGTCCGGTACCCAGGAGGCGCACCGACGGCCACACCAGAATCGTGCGGCTGATCCGGTATCGACCGGAAGGAAGAAATACGACGCCTCCGCCCGGCACCTCGGCGACTTTGTCGAGCGCGCGTTGAATTGCATCTGTGTCGTCCGCTCGACCGTCACCCTTGCCTTGGACAGTGACCGCGCGCGGCTCATCAGGCGCCACTTCGAACACCGATGTCGCAGCGAGTGCCGGCGATCCCGACACAGTCAACGCGGCAACACACAGCAGCGCCAGTCCGATCCGACGTAGAGCCGTCACCGCGTATGCCTCTTCAGCCATCGTCGTCATGCCGTCCTCGGAAAGTTGTAACAGTGCGCCTTGGAGTCCTCGGCGGACTCGCGTCGACGAGGGCTGCAGTTGCCTGCAGCCCTCTCACGACGCTCACGATCAGGATGTGACGAAGCGACTCAAAGCTCGAAGCGAACGCCGAGTCGATACACACGACCGAGCATGTCGAACAGGTTGGGGTTGGCGAAGTTCGGCACGCGCCCCGGCTCCTCATCGAGCAGGTTGTCCACTTTGAAATACGCGGTCGTGCCGGGACGCAGCTGGTAGGAGCCACCGAGGTCGATATAGAGGGCCCCGTCCACGTGGTTGTTGTCGATGGTCGGCCGATCCACCGTCGAGAGCGGACAGGTTCCGGGCTGACATTCGATGTACTGGTGACCCAACACACCATCACTGATCCAGCGCTCCTGGATCATGAATGAAAATTTGTCGGTCTCGTAGCTCTGGATGGCCAGAACTTTCCAGTCGGCGATACTGCCGGTATTCACACCGGCGGTATCGGTCGGCAGCGTGCCCAAGCCGTTGTCAGTGACATATTCACGAACGTGCGTAGCCAAGCCGCGCACGGTGAACGTCCCGGGCAGGCCGAACAGCTGCGGCCAGCGATAGCTCGCCTCGATGTCGTAACCGTCGGTCTCGATCGAGGCGAAGTTGAACGACTGCACGTTGATGAAATTCGGCCCGTTCGGATTGTTGAGATTGAACGCGCTGCAAGTCTGCGGCAGGACGCCTCGGAAACAGAAGTTGACGATATCGTTCGCGCTCAGGGTCGAGATCACGTCGTCGATCTTGATCTTGTAATAGTCCACCGAGATGCTGAAATTCGGCAGCCACGACGGCTGGGCGAGCACCACGCCGAACGAAGTGTTGCGAGCAATCTCGGGAGTGAGATTGACGTTGCCGATCACGTTCTGGATCGCGAGCACGTTGACGTTACGGAACGGATCCAGGAAGTTCGGCAGCGTCGTGGTCACTGGCGCTGCGAACAGCTCGGAGAGATTCGGCGCACGTGCATCGCGCGAAGTGGTTGCGCGCAAACGCAGGCCGTCGAGCGGCGTATCCCAAGTACCACCGATCTTCCAAACGTCGATCGTGCCGGACGTGCTGTAATCGGTGTAGCGTGACGCGGCGTTCAAGTTCGCCCGGCCTGCGCCCTCCGAGTCGAACAACGGCAAGTCGAACTCCAGATACGCTTCCTTGACGCTGTATTCGCCCTCGCCGTTCTTGTAGTTGCCTGCAAACCAGTTGTTGCCCGTATCGAGCAGCACCGGATCCGCCGGATAGGCCGAGTTGTACGGCGTGCCCTCCACCCCCGCTTGAGCGTTGATGCCGTTGCCATAGGCATCGGAGCGCACGCGGTATTCTTCCTTACGATATTCGACACCGAATGCGATCGCGAGCGGCCCCGCCCACAAATCGAACGGCGTGCCGGATACGTTGAAGCTGGCCACGTCCTGGTTCTGCCGCGTGCGCTGATAGGGCCCATTCGCAGGCAGTATGTACTCCAGCTGTTGGGCCGTGAGCGGCGTGCCGGCGAAGGCATTGATGGGAACGCAGCCGTTCGCTCGCGCGACCGGGTCGGCGCAAACGATACTGCCGTTCAACGTCGTTGCATTGATCGCCTGATCGAAGCGACGCGACAGCATGATGCTCTCGACATCGACGTCGCTGAAGTTGACGCCATGTTGGTAATAGCCGTTGTAGTTCCACTCTTTGCCGAGCATCGACACGCCGCCGATCGCGCCCAGCACGAAACGATATTGACGGCGATCGGTGTACACCTGGCTGGGAGGCAGGATGGCGTTGCTGGTGCCATATCGGAAACTGGTGATGGCGTCGTCGGTGGCAAGGTCGCCATCGGGATTGGCGCACAGTGCCTGGATCGACGCGGGCAGGAACGCGTTGCTGCATTGGATCGTGAGATTGGGACGAGCCATGCCGTTGATCGGCTGATTGTGAGTCTTGACCTGCGCCAGGTTGGCCGTCACATAGACTTCGTCGTCGTCCGCGAACTGGAAACCGATGCGGGTGTAGCCGTTGACGCGCTCGAGGTCGGACTGCAGGGTGCGGCCGGCGTCGACATTGCCGGAGACGTCCCCACCGACGCAGAAGCCAGGCAGACAGCCGCTGACGGTGCCCGCCGCGTTACGATCGGGAACGCCGTTCGAGCCGTACTGGAACTGGAACGGATTGCCGTTCTCGTCGAAGGCAATGCCCTGCAGCGGGCCGGCCGAGATCAGACCGTACCGGGTGTAGTTGTAGGGCTGCGCGTAGTCGATCACGTTGTACTGAGGCGAGCCGTCATTCGTCACATTGCGATTGACGAGCACGCGCTGCGTGAACCAGTCGCGACCGTTGGCGAGACCGATGCCCAACGGGCCTGGGCCGACACCCTTCTCATCGTGATACTCGACGCTGCCCACGACATGCAGGCGACCGTCGAAGAAGTTGCTGCCGGCCGCGACCTGGGCGACGATCGTTTCATTGTCGTCGTAATTGGTGATGGCGCCCTGGACGTTGCCCTTCACTCCTTCGAACCGCGTGTTGGTCACAAAGTTCACCACTCCGCCGACCGCGTCGGAACCGTAGGAGGACGATGCGCCGCCGTTCACCACGTCGACACGTTCGATCAGCAATTGCGGGAACAGGCTCACGTCGGGCACGCCCGTCACGTTCGCGCCGACGACACGTTGGCCGTCGAGCAATGTCAGAGTGCGAATCGCTGTCAAACCGCGCAGCGAGAAGGAGCTCAAGCCCTGCTGTCCGCTGGAAGTACTGAACGTATTCACCTGCGTGCCGGTGGAGCCCTGTAGCGACGGCAATTGCGCCACGGTGGTGAAAATGTTGGGCTGTGCATTGGCAACGACTGCATCGGCAGTGATGACCGACGTTGGCGTCGGCGCGTTGTAACCGTCCGTCATGATCCTCGTGCCGGTGACCATGATTTCTTCGAGTTGTGCCCGGGAGTCACTGGCCTGCGGATCGGCCGACGTCCCCTGCGCCTGTACCGACAGGGGTATCAGCAACCCACAGGCGGCCAATGTTTGGAAACTCGCCAACGTCCTCTTCACGGCGTTGGCAAGGTCATTACGGTGAACGTTCGACATTGTTTCCCCCCACTTTGATAGACCTTCGTTCAGTTACTGCCCCACCTGTCCGCTGCAACAGGCGATCGCGAACTTCGAGTTATTGCTCTTGAAACCGCCGACAGACTTCCTGCGCGCGTGCGCGCTCATGACGACTCAACCGGCGAGGATTACCAGGTCCGCCGGTTGCTCGATTTCTTCATGAGCATCGGCATTGAGATAAGTGGCGCTGACGACGCGATTGCCGCGTCCCAATAGGATTCGAGGTCGGCGAAGCCCATCGACCGATAGCTGAGAGCCGCATCCATTCCCCCCTGCAGTTCCTATAACATATATCCTATAGCATCTCCCTCATCATTGCTGCGTAGCGAGACGAAAGTCAAATGCTATTTGTTAGAACTGCTTCGGGGAGAAACGGCCGTTCAGCTCATTGCCGTCATTGCGTGAGTTTCCTGGGGAAAGAGATCAGACAGACATATAAAAATCACATCTAACCGGTCAGGATCCGACGACCTGATCCCTGCTTTCTATGCGTCGGCTCCGACAACCTCGCTCCTCCTCCTAGCCCCATCCACTTCCGTACTCCCAGTCAACTTTCCCGGACTGCCGGTCGCCACGACTCGCCCGGCCACGGGCAAAGTTCGTCCCACGCCTCGCCCACGAGGCAAAGAACGAACACCAATCGCTAAGGAGAGAGAATCATGAACAAGCTCATTCGCAACGTGGCTACCGGCATCTTTGCGGCCCTGTCTTTGACGGCAGTGGCGAACGTGACTTCGGCGGAATCCAAGATCGAACGCACGACCAACTACATCACCACGCGCGATGGCGTGCAGCTCTATTACAAGGACTGGGGTCCGCGGAATGGCCCGGTGGTCACCTTCAGCCATGGTTGGCCGTTGAACTCGGACAGTTGGGAATCGCAGATGATCTTCCTGGCGGACAACGGTTATCGCGTGGTGGCGCACGACCGTCGCGGGCACGGCCGATCGAGCCAACCCTGGGAAGGCAACGACATGGATCATTACGCGGACGACCTGGCCGCGGTGATCGAAGCGTTGAACCTGCGCGATGTGACGCTGGTCGGCTTCTCGACCGGTGGTGGTGAAGTGGCGCGTTACATCGGTCGCCATGGCACCGGCCGCGTGAAGAAGGCGGTGCTGGTCGGAGCAGTCACGCCGTTGATGGCGAAGACACCGGACAACCCGACGGGCGTCCCGGTCGAAGTGTTCGACGGCTTCCGCAAGGCCTCGCAAGAAAACCGCTCACAACTCTATCTCGACATCGCTTCGGGTCCGTTCTTCGGCTTCAACCGGCCGGGCGCCAAAGTCTCACAGGGCCTGATCGACTCCTTCTGGAGCCAGGGCATGCAGGCCGGTCACAAGAACACCTTCGATTCCATCAAGGCGTTCTCGGAAACCGACTTCCGTCCCGACCTGAAGAAGTTCGACGTGCCGACGCTGATCGTGCATGGCGGCGACGACCAGGTGGTGCCGGTGGACAACAGCGCCCGGGCCGCACACCAACAGATCAAGGGTAGCCAGCTCATCATCTATAAGAATGGCCCGCACGGCATCACGGACACGCACAAGGACCAGCTCAACCAGGACTTGCTGAACTTCCTGCGCAAATAACTGGCATCTGCTCCACCTCGAAAGCCGCGGGCCCCTGCCGCGGCTTTTGTTTTTCAGGCCTTTCGATGGAAACGATCCGTGGAGTTACGGCCACCACCTAGCGCATCCGCTCAATCCTCGGTTCACGCTGCATTGGCAACACTCGCAACATACATCGTCATGCGCATCAAACCCTGGCATGCGATCGGATTCCTGACGGCGCTCAGCTTCGTCCTGGTCCTGATGGAAATCCCACGAGCCGACTGGTTCACGCTCGCCTCACTCAGCCTGTCCGCTGGCGTGACGGCATTCACCTTGATGGGGGCAGACGCGGTGCTGGGCGGCCGTTGGCACTTCATCGAGACGCTGTTCGGCGGACTCGATCGCGTGTATCTGGCCCACAAGTGGTTGGGAGTCTGGGCGTTGGGGTTCGCCTCCTTACATCTCGCCTTCAAAGCGGGCATGCAAGGGTGGGACGCCGCTGCCATCGTGGCGCTGCCGGCGTTCTACGCTCGGCTCGTGCGGCAGCTGAGTTTCGTTGCACTGATGCTCATTGTCATGCTCGCGCTGAACCGAATGATTCCCTATAGCACCTGGCGCTGGTGGCACAAGCTCTCCGGTCCGCTGTTCGTGGTGGTGGTCCTGCACTGGCTCAGTATCAAGTCGCCGATCGCACTCGAGGATCCCGCTGGCGTCTGGCTCGCCGTCATTGCCGCCCTCGGCATTGCGGCTGCCGCATACAAGCTGCTGCTGTTTCCTTCGTTGTCGAATCACGCGGAATACGAAGTCGAGCAGGTCTTGGCCGGCGGCACGGCGGTTCATCTGGACCTTGCGCCGGTGACCCGATGCATTCCGTTCACACCCGGGCAATTTGCATTCATATCGATCAAGCACGAGGGCCTGCGGGAACCCCATCCATTCACGATTGCAACCGGCAGTGACCCGAAGGGCCACGTGCATTTCGTCATCCGCTCGCTCGGCGACTACACGCAACGGCTCGTCCAGCGGGCGAGAGCGGGCATGCGCGTCGAAGTCTACGCCCCGTGGGGACGATTCAAACGCCCTCAGGCGGCGAAGCGGGAAATCTGGATCGGCGGCGGGGTTGGGATCTCACCGTTCATCGCGTGGCTGTCGGATCGAGCTGCAACCGGTTTCGAGCAGGTGACCTTGTTCTATTTCTTCTCGCCGGGTCGGGACTTTCCTACCATCGACGTGCTCAGCGAAATGGCCGGCGAACGCGGTGTGGAACTGGTCCCGGTATCGGCCGGGCCTGCAAGCCCGGAGTTCACCGCGAGATTCGATGCAATCGTGCGTGACGCAGGCGCGGACGCCGTTCAAATCAGCTTTTGCGGGCCCAAGGGGCTGTTGCAATTCATTCGGTCGCGGATGAAGGAGCTCGGCATCCCGGCCTCGAACCTCCGGCACGAGTACTTCGAGTTCAGGTGAGCGTACTGGCGGCTCAGGCTACAACACCACCAGCTCGGCGAAGTTCGGGCTCTTCACGACCAACAGATCGCATGGCAGCTGTTCGAGCACCTCCTCCGCCGTGCTGCCGATCAGTATGCGCTTCAAGCCTCGCCGCGAAAGCGCGCCCATCGCCATGATGTCGATGCCACAGTCTCGAGCCAGGCGACAGAGCACTTCGGTCACGCCGCCAACTTCCAAGTGGATGTTCTCTTCAGGCAGACCACACTCGGAGGCCAGCGCAGTCAGCTCCTCGAGTTTCTGTTTGCGCTCCTCCTCCAACGTTTCGGTCGGTATGTCGATGACGATCGGCGGCACCGTCACTGCCGCTGCGGTGATCATGGCCGCTGGAATGTAGGCGTGAATCGGATGCACCTCGCCGCCCAGCGCTTGCGCAAATCTCGACGCCTCTTCCAGGATGCAGCGATCCAGCAGCCTGGGTTTGTCATCCATGTGACCGGGGTCGACCGCCGCGCCGACGCGGCGATTCGCCGACCAGGAGGCGCCCTTGACCAGCAACAGCGGCGCCGGACAATTGCGAATGAGCTCCCAATCGGTGTTCGTAAGCAACGTTCGCTGTGCAATCGTGTGATGGTGCGTATCTTTGATCACCAGCTCCGCGCAGGTGTGTTTGACGCGCTCCACCAGCGCCAGGTGCAGCGGATCGGCGACCACGACCTCCGTCGTAACTTCGATGCCGTCACGTCGCAGCGGCTCGGCGAGCGAATCGAGCCAAGGGCTCAACTTCTCTTCGAACGCTTCTTTCCGCGAGAGGCGCAGGTACCGACCGAGCCGCAGATCGCGCGCGGCCTTGGTCTCGCAAACGAACAAGTCCAGTCGAGCCGCAAACTGCTTCGCAAGGAGGGCTCCCTTGACAACCGCCGGTTGCAGTTGCGCAGTGGGATCGACGATGACCAGGATATTTCGGACCGGGTTCATGATCTTTCCTCAGCTCTGCACGCACTGTTGGCACGTTGAAGCCTGGGGCACGGCCTCGAGTCGCGCTGGCGCAATCTCATCGCCGCAGACTTTGCAAATACCGTAGTAGCCCCGCTCCAGCCGATCCAGCGCCACGTCGATATCCGCAATCTCACTGAGCGCTGCAGCGCCGATCGCTTGCAACGACTCGTCGTTCTCCAGTTGGATGGCGCGATCGCTGGAATCCGGGCTGAGTGGGTCGAACTGCCGCGCCAGATCCTGCCCTACCCGACTCCCGCGTCGTTGCAACTCCAGGCGCCGGGCCAGCAGACGTTTGCGTATTGGTTCGAGGGAGCGAGCTTCGGTGGTCATGAAACACCCGCACGGTCATGTCTGGAACAGTGAGACGATCGAATATTCCGGCGACGCCGGGCCCGGATCCATGAGGGGTTGGGCTTAATCGTTACGTGGCGCGCCCGAGCATCAGCTCTTCTGAATGGAGCGCAGGTAGACGACGAGGCGGTCGACCAGGGCGTCGACCCGGGCTCGCTCGGCCGGATCCTTCGACGTTTCGCTGCGATAGAACTGCCAGCCCCACACCGGCATGTCGCGCGGCCCGTGGGCGCGGCGATCGAATCGGCCGTCGATGGTCCAGCGCACATCTTCGGTCGGGAACTCACCGCCATAACGCTGGGTGATTCGCGTCAGATCCGGCACACCGATCTTGATCAACGGCGCGACTGGACCGTCACCCTCGCCGCCCACGCCATGACAGCTGGCGCAGAAGGTTTGATACATCTCCAGGCCAGACATCTGCATCACTTCGCGCTGCGTGGCCATCGGGGCACAGGCGACGACCGACACGGCCGAGATAGAGGCGACGCTCACCCAGAACTTCATGCTCGGTCTCCCTGCGGTGATCTGCTGTCGAAGATGGGCCGAGATTGACACTTCGGCTGTCATCCCGGTGCTCGGACTCTTCCCGGTCGATTACGTAGTTCACCGGTGGCAGATGGCGCCCCCTGCCGTCGATTCTGACGCACCTGTCACCACATCGATTCGCCCCCATGCCAAACACATCGGTTCGATTGAGTTTCCACGGCGCCGCAGGAACAGTGACTGGGTCGCGCTACCTGTTGGAAACGGCCGATCGCCGCATCTTGATCGACTGCGGCCTGTTCCAAGGTTACAAACAACTGCGGCTGCGCAACTGGTCGCCCCTGCCGTTCGCTGCTAAGGACATCGATGCGGTGATCCTGACGCACGCTCACATCGACCACAGCGGGTTTCTTCCCGTACTCACGAGGCAGGGATTCCGTGGGCCGATCTACTGTTCTGCGGCGACGTTCGAGCTGTGCAAGATCCTGTTACCCGACAGCGCTCATCTTCAAGAAGAAGACGCCCGCTTCGCGAACCGCCATGGGTTCTCGAAACACAAGCCGGCTCTGCCCCTCTATACACAGCTCGATGCGCAAGCCTGCTTGCAACAGTTCGAGGTCGTGCCCATGGATACACGCACTGCTCTGGGCGCAAGCACCGCCTTCACGCTCCAGCGTGGCGGGCACCTGCTGGGCGCCTGCTTCGTTCGCATCGAAAGTCGCGGGGTGTCTGTGACCTTCAGTGGCGATCTCGGTCGGCCCAACGATCCCATTCTGCATGCGCCCGCTGCGCCACTCGCAACGGACTTCCTGGTCTGCGAGTCGACCTACGGTGATCGCGCGCATCCCACCATCGACCCTGAAGCAGAGCTCGCAGAATGCCTCACACCGGCGCTTGCACGCGCAGCAGTGGTCGTCGTGCCCACCTTCGCCATCGGCCGTGCCCAGGCTTTGATGCTCCAGATCGCCCGGCTCAAGCACCAGGGACGACTGCCGGAGGTTCCGGTCTTTCTCGACAGCCCGATGGCCATCGACGCCAGCGGCCTCTACCGCCGATTCGTGGATGAGCACCGCCTGAGCACCATCGATTGCGACGACATGTGTCGTGCCGCCACGTTCGTCAACAGCGCCGAGCAGTCCAAATCTCTCAGCGGGCGGAGCGCTCCGATGATCATCCTTTCGGCAAGCGGCATGGCGACCGGCGGTCGCGTGATTCATCACTTGAAAACGTTCGTCGGCGACCCGCGGAATCTCATTCTTCTGGCAGGCTTCCAGGCTCCGGGTACGCGCGGCGCTTCACTGATCAGCGGAGCCGCGAAGGTCCGGATACACGGCGAGGACTGGCCAGTCCGTGCGGAAGTTCGTCAGCTGCAAGCGAGTTCCTCGCACGCCGACGCCGGCGAGATCCTTGCATGGTTGAAGCAGTTGCCCAAGCCGCCACGCCAGATCTTCATCACTCACGGTGAGCCGGGCCCCAGCGACGCGCTTCGCCAACACATCGAGCATCGATTGGGTTGGAGCGCCATCGTTCCCGAACATCGACAGACCGTCGAACTGACCGCTCGAAGTCCCTAGACTGCCGGCAAGAGTCTCGTTTCCCCGATCGCGAACACGCGGCTTCAGCGGCAGCACCTTTCCGGTGCACAAGCCTGCAGCCCGTGTCTAGTGCGTGTTTGAATGATTGCCTACGCTGCACTGAAGCCGCATATTATGTGACGGATCAGTCGCGCAAGTTGGCAGAGAACTCGCATCGACGAACGTGGTAGCCACTCACGACGCGACCGCCTTGCATGTCGGGGTATCTCGCTGACCGGCTCTACGGGTCGGTTCCACCCTGCGACCGACTGGTTACGAATTCGGGGACTGCGCTTCATGCCTTTGACGACATCCAGCATTCGAGTGCTCGTCGTGGACGATCATCCGGTGATGCGCGATGGCATCGCATCTGCCTTGCGCGCTCAGCCGGACATGCAGTTCGCCGGCGAAGCGGGCAACGGCCATGAAGCCATCGAACGGTTCCGGGCCTTGCAGCCGGATGTCACGTTGATGGACCTCAACATGCCGGAGATGAATGGGCTGGACGCCCTGCAGGCCATTCGCAGCGAATTCCGGGACGCTCGCATCGTCGTGCTCACGACCTACAACGGCGACGTTCTGGCCAAGCGCGCGCTGAAGGCCGGAGCGCTGGGTTATCTGCTCAAGAGTTCGCTGCTCACCGACATGGTCGGCGCCATTCGCGCCGCCCACAGCGGTCGGCGTTGGGTTCCCGCGGAGATCGCCCTGGCGCTGGCGGAACACATGGGCTCGGAAGAATTGAGTCCACGCGAGATCGAGATCCTGCGGCACATCGCCGGGGGTTTGAGCAACCGACAGATCGCCCAAGAACTGCAAGTCTCGGACGAAACCGTGAAGACGCATCTGAAGAATGCGTTCTCGAAATTGAACGTCAACGATCGCTCGCATGCCCTCGCCGTCGCATTGTCGCGAGGCATCTTTCAATTGTGACGCGGCCATTCGCGCTGCCGATGTCAGTTTGCGCACCACTCAGGTGCACTGGTGTTCGGCCGTGCCCGCCTCGCTGAGAACCACTGCGCTGTTCGCGCTCATGTTTCTTGCCGGCCGCGAGGCCTCGGCGCTCGGCCGCGACCTGACACTGCAGCAACTCGAACATCGCTCCTGGACGAACTGGAATTTCGCTCCCGATACCGTAACCGCGATCGTTCAGACACCGGACGGGTGGCTTTGGCTCGCTAGCGCAGCCGGCATTCATCGCTTCACGGGTTTTGAGTTCCAGCACCCCTTCTGGCGTCGGGAAGTGTCGCCGATCACATCGGCTGCGATGGTCGGCTCGGATGGATCGTTGTGGCTCGGGCTGCACTTTGGCGGCGTCAGCCGAACCGATACCGCGGAGTCCGTGGTCCTGTTCGGGATCGAAGACGGACTGCCGGATGGCGCCGTCCATGCCCTGGTCGAGGACCGGCGCGGCGTCGTATGGGCCGCGACGAGCACAGGTCTCGCGCGATTCTCGGACGGGCACTGGCAGACGATGCGGGATTGGGACTTCACCGCAGCCGGGGTATTCGGCGCCATGGTCGCTCATGACGACACGCTGTGGCTCGCCACGCGAGACCGAGTCGTCGCCATCGATCCGTCGCGCTCCGAGCATCGCACCGTGCTGTCGCTGGCTTCAGCCACCGCGGCAACGAAATATTTCGCGCAAGCCCCTGATGAGTCGGTCTGGCTCAGCGCACCGGGCTCGGGAGTATTGCGGGTCGACCTGCCCTCGCCGCGTCAGCATTGGTTCAAGGAACAGCGGATCGGCCAGATCCTGTTCGATCGTGACGGCCAGCTGTGGATGGCCGGCGATGGGCTGCACCGATTACGGCCCAGCGAGGCCGGCCTGAACATGGACCCGCGCGAGGCGCAGCAGCGCACCGAAGTTTTCAAACACGTCGATGGCTTGAGCAGCAATGCGGTCCGTGCCCTGTTCGAGGACCGGGAAGGCACTCTGTGGGTCGCCACTTCCAAAGGTGTGGACCGCTTTGCTGCGTCCATCGTGGTGAGCGTTCCCGAGCCGGCAGGGATGCAGTCGTGGGGAGAGCAGACGCTGGTGACTACGGAACAGGGCAGCCTCTGGGTTGCCGCGAGCGGCGGGCCCGCACTATTGCACTACCAGGACGGTCGACTTACCGAACAGCTCGCGGCGCCGCTGCTGACTGCCGGCACTCGGGCGCCCGATGGCAGCATCTGGTTCGGCGGCCCCCAAGGTGTCGGGCGCATCGAGCAAGGTCAGTTCAAGCCGATCCCACTGCCACCTGAAGCGCTCGGCAGCACGGTACTGGCAATGACTCACGACCCTGACGGCGCACTGTGGGTCTCGATCGAGGGCAAAGGTGTCTTCACATTGACGCAAGGGACATGGCAGCCAGCGGCAGCGAGAGTGGATCTGCCGGCCGGCAACGTATTCTCGATGGCCACCACGGATGCGGGCGATGTCTGGCTCGGCTACGCGCGCGACCGGATGGCGCGGATCTCCCAAGACAATGTCACGGTTTTTTCCGCGGATCTTGGACTTCAGTTGGGAACCATCGCATCGTTGACCGCAATCGGCAACGCAATCTGGATCGGCGGGGACAATGGCCTCGGCTTGTTCGATGGCGGACGCTTCCATCGCTTCACTGCATACACTTGCCAGCCGTTTAGTGGAATCTCGGGGATCGTGGAAACCAGCAACGGCGATCTGTGGGTAGCGAGGAGCGCCGGTATCACCGCCGTTCCATCCGCTCGCAGCGGGTTGAGTGCGGCAACGAAGGAACACCGGGTCAAGTGTCGCGGCCTGAACCGGCTGGTGACATACGGAACTCCTCAGGTGCGCGGCGCATCGCGATCGCTCGCACACACTTCGGACGGACGACTGTGGATCGCGGCCGTCGACGGCCTCAAGTGGATGGACTTGAACGCGATCTCCAATGTGCTCGAAATTCCGGAGCCCGAAGGTCCGCCGGCGATCCTGCCGCGCGCACAAATCCACTCCCTCACCTGGTTCGTCACCCAACCAAACGGCGAGCGTCAACAGCGCAACTATGTTCCCAAGTACGGAGAGATCGTGACGCCCTGGGTCGGGGTCTTGCCGGGCCCACCGAAGCTGCCGCCCCATACCCGCGATGTCTATATCGGCTACACCGCGCCGGCTGCCAGGCGCATCGAACATCTGCAGTTCCGGCATCGACTGCTGGGCAACTCGGAATACTGGCAACACAGTCCGCTTCGCCAGTCCAACCCGGCGGTCTACACCAACCTCGGCCCGGGAAAGTATCGGTTCGAAGTCGCCACGATCCGCGACGGCGAGGCTCCGCAGGCACAATCGGCGCTCGAGTTCGAGATCCTGCCTGCGTTCTATCAGACCCGCTGGTTTCACGCGCTATGTGCGTTGCTTGCGATCATTGCGCTCGCCCTGCTGTTCCGATTCCAGCTCCGGCGCGCTGGCGCTCGACTGGGCGACAGGCTGGAAGCGCGTATGCACGAGCGAGAGCGCATCGCGCGAGAACTGCATGACACCCTGCTCCAAAGTATCCAGGGCCTGATCCTCAAGATACATTCCATCGCGGTGCAGATGCCGGAGCGCACAGCATCGCGCACCAGCCTCGAACATGCACTGGGACAAGCACAACAAGTTCTGATCGAAGGCCGTGAGCGGGTAACCGCCTTGCGCGAATCGCATCAAGGCGATTCGGACATAACCGAGGACATTGCCAAACTCGGCGAGCGCCTCGCGGCGGATATTCCGACGAAATTCCAGTGCCGGGTTCATGGCAAGGCGCGCCAGCTGCATCCCATCGTCCGCGAAGAAGCTTTTCTGGTGATTCGCGAAGCCATGCTCAATGCGTTTCGGCATGCGCACGCCAGCCACGTGGCGACGGACATCTTCTTCGAACGCACCGCCTTGCGCATCACCGTGGCCGATGACGGTCTAGGCGTTCCGCCGGAAATACTCGCTGCTGGAAGACGCGAAGGTCATTGGGGAATGACGGGAATGCGCGAGCGGACAGCCAGGATACGCGGCACGCTCAACATCGAAAGCATCCCTGGCGCTGGCGTGCATATCGAGTTACGCGTGCCAGCCGCAGTCGCCTATCGCCTCTCGGTCGGCAAGTCACGCCAGGCGCCGCGCCCGCTCGACTCGAAATCGCGATCGCTCGAAAACGTCGGATCACAGGACGATCACTGATGCGTGCTTCATCATGGGTAATCGGCTTCGCAGCCATCGCTCTGCCCTCCCAACAGGCGATCGGCGACGCATTGCTGGACGAAGTCATTGTCGAACGCTCTCGCTACACCAGCGACGTCGAGATCGCGGGCAAGACATCGATCGATCCGCGAGCCGTGCCCGCGTCTGTTTCGGTGATCACCGAACAACGCATGCAGGATCAGAACCTCACGAGCATCGCGGACGCGATGACCCAGGTCACCGGCGTTACCGTCGTTCCCAACGACGGCACTCAAAGCCAGTATCGCTCGCGAGGCTATTCGCTCGGACTGATGATGGATGGGGTACCGGCCTATTCCTCCTTCTCGGGTTACTTGCAACTGGATCCGGCGCTGTACGAACGCATCGAAGTGCTACGCGGTCCGTCGGGCCTGCTGCAAGGATCGGGAGAACCCGGCGGGTCGGTGAATCTCGTCAGCAAACGCGGTCGCGACGATTTCGGACTCGCGGCAACACTCAATGCCGGCACATGGAACGACTACCGCGCAAGCCTCGATGTCACCGGGCCGCTGAACTCGAGCGGTTCGCTACGCGGCAGAGCGGTCGGCGTCTACGCGGACAGCGATCACTTTACGGACTTCGCGCATCATGAACGCCGGATGGGGTATGGCAACCTCGACTGGCACATCACCAGTTCGACGACGCTCAGCCTGAATCTCGCCGCGCAGTTCGATCGCAGTCTTGCCACCTACTCCGGCCTGCCAGCCTTCAGCAGTGGCGCGCAGCTGAACGTGCCCAGATCGACGAATATCGGCCAACGGGGCAACCGCAACGACTGGGACACTTTCGATACGAGCCTCAGCGTGACCCATCGAATCGGCACTTCCTGGCGCATCGTCGCACGCGGGTGGCATCGCGATCAGCAGCTATTCTTCCATGACGCATTTCCCGTGAACGGTGTGCGCGAGTCGGACCTCACGCTGCCCTATGGGCGCCGCCGGTACGATTATGATTATTCGCGTCAAGGCGTCGATGTGTATGCAGCCGGCGCGGCGCAACTCTTCGGCCGCACCCATCATGTGCTCGTTGGATACAACTACGACCAGTTCGATCAAACGTTCGTCGGCGTACAGCGTACTGGAGCCGCCGATGCCATCCGCGTTCCGTTCGACCAGACATCATCTGTTCCACTGCTGCAACTACCCTACGATCAAGGCGGCGAGACGCAACGCGAGCAGAGCGGGTTCTACCTGCAAGCGCGCCTCGGCCTGCTGGACGATTTGACGCTCATCCTGGGTGGACGACTCAGCGAATTCGACTCGCGCACACGCGCCACTGCCCCTTCCAACGCAACTTCATGGCGACAGACCGATCGGGACGACAGTAAATTCACGCCGATGGCCGGACTGGTCTATGACGTGAGGTCGTGGCTCGCCCTTTACGCCAGCTACGCCGACTCCTTCATTCCGCAATCCACCTTGCAACGTGCCGACGGCGCCCCGCTCGAGCCCCGCGTCGGTCGACAGTATGAGATCGGCGCGAAGGCCGAATGGTTTGACGGCGCATTGCAAGGATCATTGGGCCTGTTCGATCTGCGGGACGAAGGACGATCGCTCGCGGACACAGCCAATCCCGGCTTCTTTCGCAACGCCGGTGAGGTGGAATCCAAAGGCTGGGAAATGGAGTTGGTCGGCAGTCCCGCACCGAGATACGAACTGCAGCTCGGCTATGCACGCCTGGATTCACGATTCGTCGTCGCTCGGCCCGATCAGCAGGGCGATCGTTTCTCCGCACTCGAACCGCGGCATTCATGGAAGCTTTGGGCAACCAGGCGATTGCCGCTCGGGGCCTCCTCGGGATTCATTGCAGGTGCGGGACTCACCTACCAAAGTGGTATCGAGTTCGATCCGCGCATCCAGGGCGGTTACGCACTGGCCAGCGCGATGCTCGGTTATCGCTTCAACGAACGAGTCCTGGTGCAGCTGAACGCCGACAATCTTTTCGACAAGGTGCACTACACCCGGCTCGGTCCCGTCAACACCTACAACGTGTTCGGTGCGCCTCGAAACTACACTCTGGGAGTGCGTGCGACGCTCTGATCAACCTTGAGCATTGCCTCTGGGTGCGCACCGGCCTTCGATCCGCTCACGCACCTCGGACAATCGATCCTGCGCAAGGCTGATGACCGCCTCGATGCTCTGACGCGTGGGATCGTCCGCCGGAAGCCGGCTGGCGATGCTATGAACGTTCAGGAGCAAGCCTTGCGTGTTCTGCATCAGCGTGTCCGCCACTTCCTCGCACAAGCGCTGGCGCGCCCGTAGGCGCCGGAGCTGGCAATAACAAAACACAGCCGCCGCGGTCAGGAGGACAAGCAGCATCAGCAAGCCGTTCTCGATCATAGGGCCCGCGAACTCCGTCATTTTTGCTTCACTCCTGCCGGGCAACCCTGCCCGTACTCAGAACCAAGCCAAGACATCCACACAGGCGAGCGCGCAGGCCTGGGGAATATCCAATCAGTGGCTTTTTTTTTCCTCCCCCGAACTGGGGATCATCGATGCGGGGGTAAGATCGGACACTCACGCGGAGCATCCATGCGGAACTGGATCAGCCACCATCCGGGCAGGGAGCACATGCCTCGGCATCGACATGCCAGGGGGTATGCGGCGTTGATTCTTGCAGGCGGCTATACCGAAGCTGGCGATCATGGCCGGCTTCGCGTTCAGCCGGGGCACGTGGTGATTCACCCTGCCTACGAAGCGCATCAGGACCACTTTGGCAGCGGCGGCGCCACCGTGCTGAATCTGCCGCTTAACATTTCTTATTCCCATCGTGCACTGACTGGGTACGTGCCGGATCCGGACTCCATTGCCCGCCTGGCCGAACGCGATATCGCCGCCGCCGCCGCAGCCCTGGAAGAAACCTTCCAACCGCTGGATCTTCGGCTCGGCGACTGGCCGGACAAGCTGGCCGCGGCCTTGGCCTCCGGGCTCGATATCGACATCGGGAGTTGGGCCGCCGAGATGAAGCTCGCGCCGCAGTCGGTCAGTCGCGGCTTTCGACAGGCGTATGGCGTCAGTCCCAAGCGCTACCGCATGGAGCAACGTACGCTCCGCGCGCTAGAGCAACTGCGTACATGGAGCGGCAGTCTCGCAGCACTCGCCGCCGAATCGGGCTTCGCCGATCAAGCGCATCTCACACGCTCATTGGTCGCATTGACCGGCCTGACGCCGAGGCAGCTGAGGGTTAACTGCGTTCAAGCGTGAAGCCGAGCTCGTCGCTACATTGATCCGCATGCAGCGCCGAACATTTCTCTCAACTTCCCTTGCGGCCCTCGCCGGGACCACTCCTCTTCTAAGAGCAGCGACGGCGCATGCAGCCGCTGCACCGAGCAAGACGCGCTGGAAAGTGCGCTCCTCCGAAGGGTTCGATGCGATTGCCTTCCTGGGTCCCCTGTCCGGAACGGAGCTGTACCTGAGATTCTATGCTCAGGAAGCAGCGGCCTTCGGTTCGCGGCTGCCAGAGGAGATCAAACAGGACATTGCAAAGCTTTGGAACGCCGCGGGCGAGCAAGGCTTCGGCCTGCTTGGCCCGAATCTCAGCGTACTCCTCTCCGCGAACGGCAACGACGCCACGCTCGACACGGTCCTCGCTGCACTCGAGGAGCGGGAAGCTCGTATCCGTCCCAGCTATGAATCCAGCCCCTATTGGAAAGAGCAGGATTGGCGCTGGTTCGACGGCGCCGCCCCTCGGCTCCACCGCATCTTTACCGCCATGCGCGACGCTGGATTCGCTTCGTTTCGCGCGGAACGAACCGGCCCCGAACTTCAAGAACGCCAGGCGAGACTGCAGTTCGCGTTGAACGGTTTCGATGTCATCACGTGGCAGGAGAAGCTCACCGGCCGCAGCTTCGATCCCACCATCGAAATCGTGCTGCTGGAGTTTTCCAAGCCCCATGGCATCAAGGTGCAGGGCCAGACCTTTCTGCAAGCGGCAGATTACGATGTCGCCACCACCGTGCGCATCGCCGCTCACGAGATGTTACATCCGCCGGTGCCGATGGATGGTGCTGCCGCGACCGCTGCGCTTGCCGTCCTGGAACGTGACGCGCTGATAACCAGGATCGTGCGCGATCACGATCCGCGCTTCGGCTACACTTCACTGGATGGATTGCTCAACGAAGATCTGACACAGGCTCTGGATCAACTCATCAGCGAGGCGTTGGGCGTGGCTCGCAATCCCGTCGACCGTTGGCGAAAGTCGGACGATGGCATGCACGTGCTTGCCGGCGCGTTCTACGGTCTGCTTCGGCAGGATCGTTGGGTCGAGACCGGCGGTTCGATCGAAACCTGGCTGGCGCAAGCTGTCGCTCGTGGGCGACTCGCACCTGCCGTGATGTATCCAATGGCCGCGCGCGTTCTGGAGAGACCCGTCGATAAGCTTTGGCCGTTGCCAACGACGTGAGTGGCCACGACACAATAGATCAAGTAGTCTGCGCGCTCCTGCAGGGAAGAAGACCGAAGTGTTCACGGAGCGAGGATGCGATTCTTTTTGTTGTCGATTCTGTGCCTGATGTCGATCGGGTGCGCGGGCCGGCCGACGGCGAGCGAGGAAATGCGCTTCATGGCCTCCATACCGAAGTGCACCGGCGAGAAAAACTGCGAGTTCAAGTGGGCCGCGGCGCGCCGCTGGATGGTGACGGAGCTCACCGAGAAGCTGCAGCATCACGGGCCGGACTTCATGGAGACCTTCGATCCTGAAGAGAACGGCATCGGCGCTCGCGTCATGAAAGAACCCATCGACAACAACACCTACCGGATCGTGATCGACACCTGGTGCCGGGGCCTCGGCTGTTTTGTCTCGGAGGCCAAGCTCAAGCAGTCCTTCAACGACTACGTGAACGGCGAGACCGGCTGAAACCGCAAGAAGTCACTCGAAACGCACGAAGGAATTCACGGTCAGCCGCGCCACTCGCGGCGAATCCTCTGGCGAGGCCAGCCGAAGGATATCTCCTGAATGCAGACAGTTGCTTGGATAGATGAGCGCTCGATTGCAACACGCCTCGTAGCCTGCAATTCGAACGAACAGAGCATCGTCCCCAGCGATGTATCTGGCGGCTGGCGGCTCCGTCATCACTTCACGCTTCAGTAGCGTCGAGTAGCGGTGAATGCGCTCCTGGCCGATCGTCTCGAACCCGGTACTGCGGTGTCGATAGAATGACGTGCCACCGTGTTCGGGTCCGCACAGGTAATGGACGATCGCGAGCTGATTCGCCTCGCTCGTGTCGAAATGCGGCACTCTCTGCACCGGTCGCAGCCGATTCGGTTCGGTCGTCGTGATCGACATCGCGCTGAAGATGACTCGCGGCACACTATCCGCCGGCATGGCAAACCGATCCCGAAGAATCTCGCCATACTGCGCACACAAAGCTTTCGCATATCCCGGCGGAGCCGGTTTGCGAACGCCGGGGTAGAAATCGCCAGACACGGCGCGAAACGGCTCGCCGTTCTCCGCGTACGCGATCAGGGCCTCCGGATCGAGTGAAAGCCTCTCGACCACAGCAACGGGCCGCTGCTCCATGCCGATGGAATGCATCGATAACGATGCGGGATTCAACGTAAACACTCGTTCCTTCGCTGCACGAGCGAATAGATATGCCCGAGCGACGCCAGCATCGTATAGGTCGGAGCAAGATATTCGAGTGAATGCAGCTCCACGATCGCCTGCGCCGGCAAAGCTTTCAAGCGCGCTTCATCGACGGTGTACAGCCCCTCCACTCGCAGCTTCTGGCGATTGGCGAACTCGATCTCGAGCCGCATCGGCCGGACCAACTCCAGCGCCAGCAACTTGCGCACGAAGCGGTCCGTCTGCTCCTCGCCCTCAAGCAACGCGGCGAGCCGCTGCTTCACTTGCTGCAAATACGCAGTCTCGGCGCCTCGCTCATCGAAGATGGCATCGCCGAGAGATCGATTGACCGCTGCGTGCACCGTGTCTATGCAAACCATCCGCTCCTGACCGGGGGCAAGAAAGAATGGCTGCCGCATGAGTTGCAATGGGATGTACAGCGCATCCCATCGATCCTGCTTCCAGAACAGGTTCTCTTGCTTCTCGAAGCCGAACAGCGCAACGCACGTGAATTGTCCGGTGGCGCCGTTCTTGGTCAGCACGATCGGGTAGTGCACGCAGAGCTTCAGGAACTCGCCCAGCACCACCGGCAGCATGTTGAGCCCAGCGGCTTGCGCCAGCACCTTGGCTGGATCCACTCGCAGTTGCCGATGAGCTGCGCTGTCGAGCGCGATCAGTCTGTTCATGCTCTATCCAACTGGGTGCTCGAGTGCCCGGGTGAACCTCGAGCTCACAACGGCTGGAAACCATACTGCCGCACCAACTGCAGCAGATCGCGATGAGTCGGAAAGGTCGCGAGCGCCTGCTGGATCGCGCGTTCGTTCTGCTCGAACTGCTCCCGGGCATGGTCCGCCTGTGTCAACGTATGCTCCAGATAACGAATATCCGTTCGAAAGCCCATTCCGTACAGCACATATTGATAGCTCGCTGCCGGAAACACTTCGTTGTTGCTGGTGAAGTCGTGGTTGCCGGGAGTGCAGTAGCGCCACAGGTCGAGTTGCTCGCGCAGACTTTCAGGGACACTGGATGAATCCCGGTTGTCGCGCCAGAAGGCCTCACTGCGCTGACTGAGCAGATAATGCAGCTTCAAAAAGTCGATGATGCGATCCCAGCGGTAGCTGAAGGTCCGATTGAAACGCTTCGCCAGCACATCCATGACTTCGCGACACGGCGGCAACTGCTCGCTGATCATTTCGGCGGACAGCTCCACCAATACCAGCGCCGACGCTTCCAGCGGCTCCAGAAAGCCCGCCGACAGCCCCACCGCGACACAGTTGTTCTGCCAGAACAGACGCCGATGGCCCGAGCGGATCGGAATGCGCCGGATGCTCAGCCCCTCGACACTCGGGCCGACGTAGTTGCGTAGCGTCGTCACAGCAGTGTCATGATCGACATGGCTGCTGGAGTACACGTAACCCACGCCGCGGCGAGACTGCAAGCCGATATCCCAGATCCAACCCGCAGGCTGCGCGGTCGAAATCGTATGACAGGCGACTGGAGAATCCATCTCTTCATACGGCACCTGCACGGCAAGCGCGTTGTCGACGAACAGCACCTCGCCGCGATCGATGAACGGCACGCCAAAATGCCTGCCGATCAGCAGCGATGAAAATCCGGTGCAATCGACGAACAGGTCGCCACCGATGGCGCCGTTGGCGACCGTCGTCACCGACGCGATATCGCCATTCGGCGCGGCGTTGACGCCTGTGACATCGTCCAGCAGATGGCGAACGCCCAGCTTCTCGACGCAATGTTGTCGCAGCAGTTCCGCGAACTTGCCGGCGTTCAAGTGATAGGCATAGTTCGCAACACCCGCATACTCCGGCGAGGTTATCAGCTTCGGCGCGAGCCCCTGCTCGCACATCGCCTCCTGGTAGCAGACCGCCGAGGAGAACGATCGACCGCGCTGGTCCCGATGCCAATACGGCGCCAGGTTGATCTTGGTGAATCCCTGCGGCAAGACCAGCGGGTGATAGTAGAAATCGTCCGCCGCACCGGTCACCCAGCGCGCGAACTTTGCTCCTTGTTTGAACGTGGCTTCGCATTCCCGAATGAACTGAGTTTCGGAGATGCCGATCTTGCGGAGCGTGTTGCGCATCGTCGGCCAGGTGCCCTCGCCCACGCCAATCGACGGAATCGTCGGTGACTCGATGAGCGTGACGCGCACGCCACCCGTGCGCGTACTGTGCCTGGCCGCGATGCGCCCCGCGGTGATCCAGCCTGCTGTGCCACCCCCGACAACGACGACAGACTGGGTCGCCCTGCTCATCAGAAGTTTGCGCGCAGGCCGAGTGCCCAGCGCCGTCCGCTGTCTTCGGCGAGCAGGAAGTGATTGCGGAAGCGGCCGTGCTTGAGCACGACTTCCTCGGTGAGATTGAGCCCCTCGAAGAACACCGTCAGATGATCGTTGATGTCGTAGCTGCCGCTCACGTCCCACTGGTAGTAATCGTCGACGAAGACGACGCCGTCACCATTGGTCTGCGTCAGGCGCTGCAGGAACTTGTCCCGCTTGTTGTATGCGAGGCGCACCTGATACGGCCCCTTCTCGAAGAAGCCTACCGCGTTCAGCGAGTCGCTCAGTCCCGTTACGGCGAAGGATTGTGTGATGTCCGTGACGTCGAACTCGGCATCGCTGTCGACGAATGTCGCGTTCGCCATGATGCCGAAGCCGGACTCCCCGAACGTGTGCAAAGCCGAAAGTTCGAAGCCGGTGACCTTCGCTGTCTCGCCATTGCTTGGCAGCGTCACCGTGAACACGGCGGGCGTGTCGCCGGGGTCGGGGTTGCTCACGTCGGCGCCGGTGGACGGATCGAGCAGCACTCCGCCGCCCGGCAGCTCGAACGTGCGGTCCTCGGTGCCGGTGATGATGAAGTTGTTCACGTCCTTCTGGAAATAGCCGGCGGCGACATAGCTCGTCGGGTTGTAGTACCACTCCACCGACAGGTCGATGTTGTCGGACTCGAACGGCACGAGTTCTGGATTGCCGCTGGCCGCAGCGAGGTTGCCACCCTGCCGCGTGGTCACCAGCGTCGTTACCGGCGCCATGTTCTCCAGCGTGGGCCGGGTGATGGTTTGTGAGACGGCGAAGCGCGCCACTATGGTGTCCGTGACATCCAGCTTGACGCTGAAATTGGGCAGCAGCGCGTCGTAGTCCGTCTTGGCGCTGATCGCAGTCGCTGGTCCGAATGCCGCCAGCATCTCGGTGGCATCCAGAATGTCGAGGCGGATTACCGGCGCCTGCGTGCCTTCAACTTTGACGTCGGTGCTCTCATAACGCGCGCCGGCGGTCGCTGTGATCGGCATGCCCGCGAGTGTGCCGGCGAAATCCAGCTCCACGTAGACCGCACTGGTGTCCTCATCCACCACGAACGAGTTGTCGCGCCTCACAGCATCGAAGTTGACGCCGGATATGCTCTCCAGATAAGCGAACTGCGCCTCGCCATTGTGCCGCAGCCAGCGATGCGGCATGCGGTTGCTGCCACTTATGCCGCTGAGAAAATCGCTGCCCGCATCGAACACCCATTGATTGGTCTGTTGCAATGGGTTGTCCGGATAGCCGCAGAACGTGCAGTGGATACCCACGCCTTCGTTGTCCCAACGCTCCAGCGCCTTGGTCTCCTGAGACAGCATCGCTCCGAACCTGGCGCGCGTGAGGCCACTCGTCTCGCCCTCGTTCCACGTGGCATCGATCCGGAACTGATCGATGTCGTCCTCCACCGCCCATCCCCGGCGCAGCATGACGTGCGCCCGGCTGTTCGACGTATCGAGATAGTCGGAAACACCCGCCGGTGTGACGGCCGGGTTGTAGGCCACGCCATCGATCTCCTGCTGGCCGCTGTAGATGTTGGGATTGGCCGCCTCGAAATTGCTCGCATAAGGCAGGATCTCGCCCGGCATCAGTTGCAGCCGTACACGATTGGCATAGCCGATGAGCGAGAGCTGATCGCCACCGCCGTTGTTTGCCTCTCGCTCCGCGCTCGATGTGTTCACGTCGAACGACAGGTTCAACGAGTCGGTTACGTCCCAGCTGACGTTGAAGCCGTAGGACGAGGTTTCGGTCAGGCGGTCGAACTTCTTGGCGTGCATGTCCGTCGCAAGCCCGACTTCCTGATACAGATCGATGACCGTTCCGTTCGCATCGGTGACCACGTCCTCGAGATTCGGCGCCGTGAACCAGTGACCGAAGGATGTCGCATCGGTCTCGATATCGAAATCCGAGTAGAGCGCGTCAGCGGTGACGCGGACGCTGTCGGAGGGCGCGAATTGCAGCACCAGGTTGGCGCCCTTGCGAGTGCGCTCCTCGAACGTGACCTTGTGGTCGTAATTGCGTGCGAGAAAGGTGTTGCCGCTCCAGCCCGCGCCGCCATTGATCTCACTTTGCGGGATGTCCGTGTTCTCGAGCCAGCCGTCGGTCTGCGCCTGGTTCAGACGCGTCTGCCGCTCCTGGTAGGACAGCGCGAGCAGCACGCCGAATCGGTCGTCGGCAAAAGTATCGGAGATCAGCACGGATCCCTGCGGCGTCGTGTGCTCACTGTTCTCGTCGTAGAGCTCTTTGACGCTCCCGGCGATCCGGAATCCGCCGATATCCAATGGCCGCGCGGTCGTGATGTTCACAGTCGAGCCGATGCCGCCCGACTGCATGGCTGCGGTGGAAGTCTTATGCACGACGATGCCGCTGACCAGTTCCGAGGCGAGCGTATCGAAGCTGAAACCGCGCGAAAGCTCTTCGGAGGCAATCTGCCGGCCGTTCACGAGAACGGTGTTGAACTCCGGCCCGAAGCCGCGCACCGTGATCGCCTGGCCCTCACCGCCGGAGCGATCGATGGATACGCCGCTTATGCGCTGAAGGGATTCGGCCAGGTTGGTGTCTGGAAACTTGCCGATGTCTTCCGAAGAGATCGCATCGACGACCCCGCCCGCTTCGCGTTTGACATCCCGTGATCGCGCCATGCTCGCGCGAATGCCGGTAACAGTGACTTCCTCGAGAACCCCTTGTTCGACTTCCTGCGCGAGTCCTTCGCGAGCGCCGAACACAGTGGCCATGACCGTCATGAGCGCATGCGACAGCTTGTTCCTTGTGTGCACGATGGCCGACTCCCCCACTTGCTCCGCAATGATGGAGAGCTGACCGTTGGCTCCGACCGCCATCTTGACCGGGGTGTTCGCGAGCAGCCGTGCGATGGCCTCCTCGATCGAATACTCCCCGACCAGCCGGTTCGCCGTGCAGTCGCTGACTTTCTCGTACGGAAAGATCAGCGTCAGATTGGCTTGTTCGGCGAAAGCAGTCAGCGCCAGGTCGGCTCGCTGCCGAGGGATGTCGAAATAAACGACTTCATCGAGCCTGCCATCCGCTGGCGCCGCCAGGGCCGGACTGCCAAGCAGTCCACCCATGGCGATGTGGGCGAACAAGGCACGCAACGCGTTCGCATCGGCCTCGGGTGCGAATTTCTTCCTCGCACGCTGAAGGGACGACTGACGCGACGTTTTCCACCATACCTCCCCGCGCTCGCCGCTCCGGATTCTCGAACGCATGCCTAACGCGCCTTCAGCCGCACTCTTTCGGCGTCGAGCCGCTCGGCATCGATGTTGAAATTCTCCCTGAGGGTGGCGAGCAGCCCGTCGACATCGCCCGCCTTGAAGAGCCCGCCGATGCGCAACTCTTTCAAACGTTCATCGGCGATCTCGAACTGGACCGGCGTGTAGCGGCTGACTTCCGCAATCGCGACCGCCAGCGTCTCGCCTCGAAATATCAGATTGCCCTGGCGCCAGGACAGCTCCGCGGACAGCGCCGAGTCGCTGACTTTTGAAATGGTCTCTCGATCCACCCCAAGCAGCACTCTTTCGCCTTTGGTCACGGTGCGCGGCGTGTCGCCGCCGATTCGCACAGGTTGAATTCCGCCCCCAGAGCCCTGCTTCTCGATGTGATCGACGACCATCACCGTGCCCTCGGTAACGATCAGCTCGACCTGCGCCTCGTCGATCATCTGAACGTTGAATGCCGTGCCGACCGCACGCACGACCTTTCGTCCGGCAATCACGCTTAGCGGCCGCCGGGCATCATGCGCGACCTCGATGCTCATCTCGCCACGCCGGAGCACCAGCACCCGCTGCGTGGCGTCGTAGTTCACCTTCACCAGACTGTTGGTGTTCAGTGTCAGCAGCGATCGATCAGGCAGGCGCACGGTCGAGCGCTCGCCGATGGCAGTTTCATACGAACTGGCGACGCTATTGAGAGCGCGGTCCGCGGGCGTGAGCAGATCGGGCGATCGTTGTACGATCAGCCAGCCTGCAACGATGACCAGCACGATCGACGCTGCTATCGCGGGATAGCGCCACGTGCGGCGCGGACGCCTTTGAGCCGCGGGAAAGAGGTCCACGAGTCGCGACAGACTGTCCATCCTGTCCCACAACGCCGCAAGGCGCAGCAGCACCCGACGATTCTCCGGATGCTCGCCGAGCCAGACCTCGATCTGCTGCTCTTCGACCTCCGACAACCCGCGGTCGAGTTTCGCGAGCCAGTCACTCGCCTGGTCGACTCTGCGCTTCTGGGGCGGCAGCGAGTAAACATTCGTCACTGTTTGCCCCCTTCCATCGCCCGTCTTTGCCTGCGCGGCTCGAAATCGGCCACCGCGCCGGGTTCGGTTCGTTCGGCAATGAAAGAACTGCAGCGTTTGATGCCGTAGGCGATGTGCTTCTCCACCGTGCTCTCGCCGATCTCCAGCGCTCTGGCGATCTCCTTCTGCGAATAGCCATAGACCTTGCGCAACACGAACACGCGCCGACATTGCAACGGCAACTCTTGTACAGCGGCGCAGAAGATCTCGAATTCCTGCTTCGCCGCCAGCTGCTCGTGAACATCCAGGCCCGCTTGCAGCACCTCGCTGTCGCCCTGCTCCTCTTCCATGTCCGACAGACTGACCGACGTGCGCGACTCATGGCGCTTGATGTGATCGAGAGCGAGATTTCGTGCGGTTCGGTACAGGAACGAGCGAGGATGGCGAATGCTGGCGACCCGCTCGAACTGGGACACTCGCACGTAGGTTTCCTGAACGATGTCCTCGATCTCCGGCGACGGAACGATCTTGGACACTGCTCGCGCCAGCTTGCGCCGAAGCGCGACGAAGACTTCCAGCAACTTGTGTTCGTTCGACATGTAACGTGCCGAATTCTCTGTGATATACACAGGAACACATACATCCCTGCCAGCGGCGGCACGAATCCATGTGCATGTGTCGCCGCGCTCGACTCAACTCCCCCCCCGCGACGCCTGCCCATTCTTGATCGCTTCGTCGGTCGAGAGCAAGACTGCGTACGCAGCTTGGGTGCCGCCGGTAAACGCCCGATCGAACCTCCAAATCGTCCCATCACACATGTGACTCTTCCGCCAGCGTCTTCCGCGTTTTGACCGGCGGATCAGGCTGCGGGTTCGTTCTCCGCATTCAAAGCATCCAGGTAACGCGCATAGGCGAACACACGACCTCTGGCCCTCCCCGTTGTCTCACGTACAATTCCGAGTCTTTCAAGCTCTCGCAGTGCCTGCGTCACAGTGGGCGTAGTCAGCCCAGTGGCTTCAGTCAGCGCAGCGATCGTTGCAAGTGGTTTCGCCTGCAAGGCTTCCTGGATAAGCAGCGCCGTAGGAGCCTGACGCCCGATACCCTTCAACCGATCGCGGTCTTCGCGAAACACGATGAAGACGCGACGCCCTGTCGTTGTCGCGGCGTCGGCGCTCACACGAATGGCTGTGGCGAAGAACTCCAGCCAGCGCTCGAAGTCGCCGGACTCGCGCACCGCGTTCAACTCTGCGTAGTACTGCTGGCGATGCTGTTTGAAGTACAAGCTCGAGTAGAGAAGCGGCTCACGCAACACGCCGTCGTGGCAGAGCACGAGCGTAACGAGCAAACGGCCGATGCGGCCGTTGCCATCGAGAAAAGGGTGAATTGTCTCGAACTGCAGATGCGCAAGCGCCGCCTTCACCAAGGCGGACACATTTGAATGTAGAAAGCGCTCAAGCTCTGACATGCAGCGCTCGACCTCTTGCGGTGGGGGCGGCACGAAAGCGGCCGCGCCCGGTTGGACTCCACCAATCCAGTTCTGGGATTTTCGAAACTCACCGGGCGTCTTCTCCGCGCCACGTCCACTCTCCAGGAGGATCGCATGCATCTCCCTCAATAAGCGGTTTGAAAGAGGGAAGCCTTCACGCAAGCGTCGCAAGCCGTGCGTCATAGCGGCAACATATTGCGAGACTTCAGCAACATCAGCGAGGGGAACGCCTGGAGCCTCGCCTAGCTCATGGGCGAGAAGGTCATCCAGAGTGGATTGCGTGCCTTCGATTTGCGACGACAGCACCGCCTCCTTACGCTGATAGGTGTAGAGGAGCAGGTGAACATCCGGCAACGTGGCAGCAGCGCCGTCGAGCCTGCCTAGCGCAAGCAAAGCCCGGTCGAGCGAATCGCGAACGGTTCCCTCTAGGTGAAGCGGTGGTTCAGGCGGAAGCGGGGCAGGAACAAACGCGCGGACGCTCTCGCTTCCAGCGATACTGGCTGCGTACTGGCCGATCTTGGTCCGCCTCATGGGAGCTCCTCGTTAAAGCTGCTTTAATAGCGCCCTTCCTTATTAAAGCAAAAGGCCATTCCCTTTAATAGCATCCCGCTCGCCGAGGGCCTTGACCCACAGGCGGCTAGCCGGGACGAGGCGTGTATCCGATCTGTTTAGAGCCGCGACGCTTGCCCTGCCAACTGCGCGCTTGCTCTTGTAGACGCCTCAACGATGGCCGAGACGGTCACAACCTTGAATTCGCCATTGAAGCCGTCGTCGTGGCGCGCGCTTCACGCGTTAGTTGCTTCATCCATTCATCTGCTAACTCCTGTGAGGCAAACAGCTCTAGCACGTAAGCGAAGTCATAAGGCCCCCATGAGCGGCAGCGCTGGTCTGAATCATGATGGTGTCGCCGAATGAGCTATTCGCACGACTGGGTGCGTTGTCCGCACGATGCCCGAAAGCTCGCCTCGCTATGACGGCAGCTTTCCATCGCGCGACTGCCGGCTGCGGATTGGTGCATCCGCTCCCCAAAGGAACGCGACTACGGATCGCAGATCCTGATACTCCCGCTCAAGCGAGCGGCCCTCTTTGGAATTTCTCCCGGCGCTCCCAGTTCAACCGGGACAATACCCAGTCCACCTCGACCCAACCGCGCGCCTTCATCCAGTCGGGTCCGGCGCGTTGCTCAGCGATCTCGGCGCCAAACCAGCGGGCGAGTCGCTCGATGCGGCGGTTGCCACTCGCGGTGCTGCCGATCAGCACGTCCAGTTCGAGATCGTGGAAACCGAAATCCAACAGTGCATTCGTCACCTCGAGGGCGAGCCGATATCGACCCCATTCGTCGGGAGCTAGTTCGATACCGAGCACCGCCTCGCGATCGTTCGATTGAGTCATTCGCAGACCGGCACACCCACACAAGCTGCCGTTTCTGCGCTCGAAGATCCCAAGCTGGTAGTTCCGGCGGGGCACTTCATCCCGCCAGGCAAGAAAGCTGCTGAAGAGCTCGGACGCCTGCTTTTCGTAGCCCTGGTCGAGATCGTAGAGGCGGCGATACCGCGGATCCATCTGATAGGCGAGAAAGGCTACTCGGTCGGCGGGCTCGAAATCGCGGAGGACGAAACGGGATGTGCCGATTTGCATGGCTGTATGTTAGAACGATTTGAGTCATCTAAAGGTTGATTACCGCTCCCTGCGCCGCACCCGCTACTATGCGGTCTGCTTTTCTGTCCCCAAGGCAGTCCAATGAACATAAGCACGGTCGCTCGCGGCCTGGCGATTCTCGTCATCGCCCATTCCATGGAATCGAGCGCCGACGAGCCTCTCGCGTCCGCACCCGCTCCCGCCCCAGATCTGAGTGCAGTGGTGCTCAAGCTGCAAGAAGAAGTGGCCCTGCTTCGCGGTCTGCCGTTCAAAGCAACGGTGAAGGCGGAAGTTCAGTCGCCGGAAGGGTTCGCCAGGTTTCTCGATGAACAGATCGATGAAGCGATGCCGGAGGTCGTGAACAGCCACTACGGCGCGATCGTAAAGCGGCTAGGGTTGTATAACGGCCCCCTCACCAACTTCCGCGACACTGCCAAGGCCGTCATGTCTTCGCAGGTCGCAGCGTACTACGACCCCAAAGCACAGACATTTTATTCGCTCATGCAGAACATGCCCGAGCCGATGTTGCACATGATGTTTGTACATGAGCTCCACCACGGGCTGCAGGATCAATACTTCGAACTCGAAAAATACCTGCCCATGAAATCCGAGGGCAGACCTTCACTGAATTCTGACCAGGTGACGGCACGGCAGGCGGTCGTCGAAGGCGAGGCTTCCTACATCATGAGCATGTACATGATGAAGCAGATGGCCCAGAAGGAACCCACTCGAGAGCTGTTGGCTCCTGCGGTGCGTATGCAGAGCCAGATGGACATGGAAAGCATCAAGGCGATGATGAAAGTGCCCGAGGTCTCGGAACTCACCGGCAGCAGCGTCAATGACGCGATTGCGGCCAGTGACAACATCCCCTCGTTCATCATGGAATCGATGATCGGCGTCTACATGAAAGGCCTCGGCTTCGTGTTTGCCATCCAGGAACAGGGCTGGAGTGCAGTCGACCGGCTCTACACCGAGTATCCGCCGCAATCGACCGAGCAGATTCTCCATCCCGAAAAGTGGCAGGCGCGCGAGGCGCCGTCCGAGATCGCATTCCCGGAGCTGGCGAAAGTGCCCGCGCTGAAGAACTGGGAGATGTTGAACACGGATGTCGTTGGCGAATTCCAATGGCGCGTCATCTTCAGAGAACAAGGACTGGGCGCCGAAGCGGAATCCGCAGCGGCCGGCTGGGATGGCGATCGCTACATCATCTTCAAACGTAAGGACTCCGATGCAACCTTGATGTTGATGAGCACCTCCTGGGACAGCGTCGCACAAGCGGAGGAGTTTGCGAGCGCCTATCGTCGACTGCTCGCCAACAAGTACGCGGGCACATCGGAACCCACCCGAGTCGTACAGAAGAAAGAGGATGTTTTCATTGTCGAAGGCGGGAACGCAAAGGAGATCGATGCGCTGCTCAAGGTTGCGACAAAGACTCGAAAGACAAAAAGCTAGGGAAGAGCTCAGCAGCGGGCGGAGAGACGAACATTCGGGTTCGTTTCTCCATCGGGGCCGTCAGTTGTTCGCCGTTGCGATTGGAAGCCAGATCTCCATGTCGCCCTGCCCCGTTCGAGGGTCGAACCCCGGGCCGTATCTTTCGATGAAATCGGGCGTGCCGGTCGGTGCAACGCCTGCTGAAGGAAGCCAGCTCCGGTAAATGGCATCGATGGTCTTGCGCAACTGCGATACATGGCTGGTATGCGCGAACACTGCGTACCGCTGCGGCGGTATACGGACGTGACTGAACTCCCCCGGCAAGGCCGATAGCTGCGTGACCTCGAAGCCGCACAAATAGTCGAAGCTCCCTTTGTCGTCGATGCCATAACAGATTCCGTAGTCCGCTTCGCCGATCCGCTGCGGCAGATTGTCCATGTACTGCACGAGTCGCTGCCACAGCTCGGGAATTGACGAGGCCGTATCAGCAGAAAAACGCTGGCTCAGCCCGGCGATGAGCAGAGCGTCGGCCGTTGCAAAGCGGACCGGCTGAAGCGCGACTTGGGTCATCTGAACTCCTTGCGGGCGAATGGTATCCGGTTGCCCCCAAGGACGATCAACAAGTCGTCCATCCGACATCGATGTACAACAATGAACTTTACGCGACAAGCTCGCCGCCATGCCGTTGATGAGCTACGGCGCTGATGGCGGCTGTGCACCGGCACGCCGCCCGGCGGCAAATGCCTTCATGACCCACTCTGGGGGATCGGGCTCAGCCTTTGGAGCCATGCCTTTCGTGCTCGACCAGCGGTGCAACCAGGAGGTTCCGGCGCGGCCCACGTACTCTTCAGGCGACCTGTAAGCCGGATCGGCTAGTGCGGCTGTGAGCGAGACGAATCGATAACCCCGACTCCGGAACATGCCGAGCAACTCCGGCATCATGTCCGCATTCATCTGGTTCGCGTGGATCAACAGAACCTGCGGAATCTCGCGACCGAATATCTCCACCGATCGCTGCTCGAAAAACTTCACCGTCGATTCCATGTACGGGACATACTCGCGCCGCACGCGCGACTGCCATTCCGGCTGGAGATATGCAACGGCGAAAGCGTAATCGGCATTGTCCAGGGTAACCGGCGCCACGCGATAACTGCGTCGTTCGAGAAAATCCTGCAGTCCTTTCTTGATCTCCTCGGTCGGTCCCGTATGCAGGTATGGATGGCGATAGAACTCGAGAGTCTTCGCGCGCGGCGCCAGCGCCTGGCGGATCGCCGCTTCACCACGCACGATGTCCGCCGTGTAGACCTCGAGCGGAACGTTATTGATATCCGGGTGCAAGTCGGCGTGATTCCCCAACTCCGCGCCTGCATCCAGCCACAGATTCAGTGTCTCTTGAAGCCCCAGCGGATCGAGTTCCGTGCGACCGGCATTCACGAAGCCGATGACGGGAATGTCCTGTTCGCGAAACGGGTGCAAGAGCTTCGCCGTCATCGCACGCACGCCTGCCAGGTCGCGCATCCCGCCGTCGCCCCCACGTGGCAAGTCATCTATCGTGATTGCGACTTGCCTCCCTTCCCCTGCCGCAAGTGCGGCGCTCGTAAACAGCGCCAGCGATACGACCACCCAACGTAACCGCGTGAATGCGTGATGTGCCACAACCCTATCCATTGCGCTGAACACGGTCGTGATCCTACTCGGAACCGACGTCCCGCGTTCGGTCAATCTGTGGTCTCGCCCACAGATCGCCGATCGCCGGCAAGCGGTCGCTACTGCTCAATCCAGGAGATCGGATTACATTAGCCTCACGGCAACCACGGAGCGGTCCATTGAAGGCATTCGCATTCGGTGCAGGCGTCGGTGCAATCGTCTGCTTTGCAGCGATTCGTGTCACTGATTCCCTGGTCGCGCCAACCGACGTGGCAGAGCGACCGCCGGACGGATCTATCGATGCGGCCTATGCACGGGACGCTGAACCGACAAACACTGTGGGGAATCCAGTACCCGCAAAGCGCACCGACCCGCAGAGCCCGCCCAGCGGCCCATCGTTAGCGAACAAGCAATGCATATCGCTCGAAACCCTCAGCGAGGAGGATGCCCGCGCGATCCTTGAGCGGACCTTTCAACTGCAGCGCCAGCGATAGAGAGCAAAGAAGGATGCTGAGCCCAAGGATGCAAGCTGGGCGTACTCGATGGAGATGCTGGCTCCGACGCGACCGGCTGGCACCTCGAGTACGAGTGGTACCGACCCAGAACCGATAGCGAGCGCAAAGCCTGGTTCGGGCTGCGAGAGCAGCAGTGAGTCGCTGTCGCTGCGCGGAGCCTCCGGATGCGCATCCGGAGACTCCAGCGATAGCGCTCAGAAGTTGTATTTCGCGCCAGCGAAGATGAAGCGGCCGCGGGCTTCGTAGATGCCGCTGTTGCCGATGCCGCCGCTGCCAGCACCCTGCCCCGTCAGGCCCAGAGGCGGCACCTTATCGGCGACGTTGTCGATGCCGATATAGGCGTTCAATGCCTTGGTGATGTCATAAGACGCGCGCACGTCGTGATACACCACCGAAGGATAGTAGCGGCGGTTCGTGTAGTCGGCGTTCTGGGGCGGGCGGCCCTGCAGGCTGAAGACATCCTCGTACTGATTCAGCACCATCTTGCCGATGTAGCGCAGTTCATAGTTGAGAGTCAGTGGGCCGCGCTTGAAGTCGGTGTTGAAGTTGAACGCATCCTCCGGATCGCCGAGCTCCGACAGGATCCGGTTGGCATTGCCAGGATCGGCCGGGTTGAGGAAGTTGTCTCTTTGCAACGCATGCGTGTAGATCAGCCGCGAGCTGAACTCTCCCAGGCTGCCGACGCGACCGCTGTAGCCGATCTCAGCGTCGATGCCGCGAGCGGTGTAGCGCGCGTAGTTGAGGACGACTTGCTGCAAGCTGCCTTCGAGAATGCGGAATTGTTCCTCACCCTGCGGCCCGCCACCCGCACCGGCGCGCTGAAACAGTCCACAGAACTGGTTGTTGAGATCGGCGCTGTCGTAACAGGCATTGAGAATCTGCTGCGCCGTCGGCGCAGTGATCACGTCATTGATATCGATGTCGTAGTAGTCGACGGACAGCGACAAGCCCGGCACAAAGCCCGGCCTGAAGACGAACCCGGCGAGGAAGGAATCCGAAGTCTCCTCCTCCAGGCCGGGATTGCCGCCGCTCAGGAAGCTCAGCGACGATGAATACACGAAGTCATAGCTCGCCGGGATGCCCGCGGCTGCGCAGTTCGCGGCACGCGTTGCGGAGCCAGTGGCAATGAAGCGCGCCGAGCAGGGATCCTCGACCAGGGAGAAGTTCTGGCCCAGCGCGGAATACAGATCGACCAGATTCGGAGCGCGCACGGCGCGGGCCTTGGTGACACGGAAACGAAGACTTTCGATGGGCGCCCACTCGAGCCCGTAGTTGTGAGCAAACACTTCTCCAGTCGCGCCCTTGTAATCGGCATAGCGGCCAGCGGCGTTGATAGTCAGCGCGTTCGCGAAAGGCAGGTCCGCAAGCACCGGCACACGCAGCTCGGCGAATGCTTCGCTGACCTCGAAGCTCGGCGGATCGAGCAACGGTAGCGCGTTGTAGAACGTAAGGCCGTTCTCGACCAGATCGTCCGACTTGAAGAAATTGTCCTCGGTGCGGTGCTCAAACCCGAGCGCGACACCCACCGGACCTGCAGGCAGGCTGAACCATCGCTCTGAGGAGCCGGAGATCATCGCGGCGGCCACGAACTGCTCGATCTCGGCAACCGAGGTCGTGTTCTGGATCAGGTAGTTGCGCATCGCAGGCGTAATGCTGCCTTCACCGAACGGATTGAGCGGCACGCAGGCGGAGACGTCGCCGGCCAGCAACGAGTTCGCATAATCGTCGGCGCCGGAGAACGGATAGATGAGCGCTGCGGACGGGTCGATCTGCGAACGACAAACGATGTTGCCGGCCGCATCGCGCGTGGAGTCCATGGCGAGCAGGAAACGTTGCATGTTGAGATTGCCGAGCACTTCGGTGTCTTCCTTGAAGCGACCGAAGTTCACCGAGGCTTCATAGTTCCAGTCATCGGCGAAATTGCCGCCCACGCCGAGAACGATGCGCGTCGTTTCTCGCGTACCCTCCTCCTGACGAGGGCCGAGATCGAGCAGATTGCGGCGCAGAGCCAGCGGCGTGCTCGCCGTCGCCGGCGCAAGGCCCATGGATGCTCGCGCCGCATTGATCTGCGCACGTGTCGCGTCGCTCAGAAATGGATTGTCGAAGCGCGGCTGCTCGCGATCGCCGTCGATCGTGGCGCCCTGGAAGAAGGCTGGCCCGCCGTAGTTCAGCGACTCGGTGCGCACATACTTGGCTTCGATGAATGGTTCGAACGCTTCGCTGATCGTCAGATGGCCGAACAGGTTCAGCGATGCGCGCTCGAGGTCGGGAAATACGGCGAACGCCTTGCCTTCACGATTGTTACTACCGTTGCCGCCGTCATAGTTGCCGTTCGGCGCAAGACCGATGCGGGTGCCGGTCTGTGGCGTAAGCGAGCCATCCGGCTGAAACAGGAACGAGCAGCTGTACGCGCGGCCGGTTGCGTCTCGTCCGCAGGGCGCGAGACCCGAGTTCGCCGCGGGTGCAAGTAGTAGCGAGCCGCCGTTGGACAACGTGGCGAAGCGTACGTCGCGATAGAACGTACGATCCGGCGTCGAGTCGGCGCCGTTGGGCGAGTCCGCAGGATCCGTATCGGTGGCGATGAACGAGCCCTGGCGTCGCAGATTGGCTCGATCCGAGGCGAAGAAGGCTTCCTGCTTCGCATATTCGACATTGACCGCAATGTTGCCGCGATCCTCGAAGAAATTCGTGCCGGCAAGCACGCTCGCATAGTAGCTCTCGCCGTCGCTCTTCGAGGTCTGGCCGCCTTGAGCGCGCATCTGCAGGCCTTCGAAGTTCTTCTTCAGCACGAAGTTCACGACGCCTGCAATGGCGTCGGAACCGTAAACGGCCGAATTGCCGCCGCTGACCACGTCGATGCGCTCGACCAGATCGGTGGGGAACGTATTCACATCGGGGGAAACGGCGTTGTTGAGAATATCCGAGCCGACGTGACGCCGGCCGTTCACCAACACCAGGGTGCGTTGAGTGCCGAGCCCACGCAGATCGAGCAGATTGAGGCCCGTGGTGCCGAGGAATCGACTGGAGTTCGACTGGCCGAAGGTGGTGCGCATCGAGGGCAGATCGTTCAGCAGATCGCCCATCGCCGTGTTGCCGGTCTGGAACAGATCTTCGCCCGAGATGGAGATGACCGGTACAGCCGATTCGAGATTCGGACGCGCGATGCGCGAGCCGGTCACCGTCACTTCTTCAACTTGCTGAGCGACTGCTGTTGTCGCGGCGAGCGCCGCCATAGTCACAACGGACACCGCTGCAGTTCGCTGATTGCGTCCAAGCATGAGTCGACTCCCTGTCGTTGTCAGATTTGTCATCCCTCAGCCGATTCGAGCGACCAGTAGCGCTGAGGTGTAACTCGAATCTATACATGCGCAACAGAAATGGCAATGGTTGCTACCGGTGCACGATGTTTCCTGAAAGTTATGTTTTGGTGCAGGACGTGGCGATGAATGAAGCGCGCCGGATCGATGTCTGTCGTTCAGCTACGGCAGCGGAATTGGAAACATTCGCGGCCGTGATCTCAACTAAACAATGTATACAAACTGGCGGCCACGGTGACCTGACGAAGTCATCCGCCGCAATCAGTCGGTGAACGAGGCGCCCCGGTCCCGGGTAAGGGTTACAAGCGAGGCAATCCAGTCTCATCCGGGAATTCTTCCTGTTCCGACCGCCGTTCCGCCGGTTCGTGGCATCCGCGTAAATGTGGCTTGCCAGCGGCAAGCCAAGATGACTACGTTACGCCCATGAGCAAATCCAAACAGATCTCCAAGGGCCTGCTCTTTTCTGCTGCGTTGGCACTCTCGCTGCCAATGGCCACTTCGGTTGGGGCGGCGGCGGAAAGCTACGAAATCTACGTCAGTAACGAGCGTTCCGGTGACGTGACAGTCATCGACGGCGCCACCCTCGAGGCGGTCGCGACGTTTCCGGTCGGCAAGCGGCCCCGCGGTATCCATGCAAGCCCGGACGGCAAGACGGTCTATGTCGCGCTCAGTGGCACCCCCATAGAAGGCCCCCCAAAGCTGGATGCCGAAGGCAACCCGATATTCGAACGAGACAATGATGACGACGACGACGATGACGACGCCGATAAATCGGCCGACGGCATCGGCGTGATCGATGTGGCAAAGCGCAAGCTGCTGAAGAAAATCTCCGTCGGTTCGGATCCCGAAGAATTCGACCTGAGCCAGGACGGCCGGCAGCTGTATGTCTCGAACGAGGACGTGAAGACCGCCAGCTCCGTCAATGTCGCCACCGGCAAAGTCGAACGCATCGTTCCTCTCACGCAGGAACCCGAGGGCGTTGCCGTCACACCGGATGGCAAGACCGTGATCGTCACCTGCGAGACCGGCGGCGACGTGTTCTTCATCGACAGCGATACCTTCAAGGTGAAGGGCCAGGTCAAGATAGGCCCCCGGCCGCGCTCGGTCGCCTTCCTGGAAGGAGGCAAGATCGCAGTCGTTCCGTCGGAATCTGCGGGAAACCTCTATCTCATCGATATTGGCGAGATCAAGGTCGTCAAAACGGTCCCGCTGCCAAAAGGCTCGCGCCCGATGCGTCTGCGCACCTCTGCCGACGGCAGTAAGCTCTACGCAAGCACGGGGCGCGGCGGCACGGTCGCCGTCCTGGATACGAAGAGTTTTGACGTACTCGCCAACATCCCCGTAGGCAAGCGGCCGTGGGGCATCGTGCTCTCGCCGGACGGGAAATATCTCTTCTCCGCCAACGGCCCTTCCAACGACGTTTCGGTGGTCGACCTCGCCGCCCAACGGGAGATCGCCAAGGTGAAGGCCGGCGAGAGTCCGTGGGGCCTCGCCGTTGTGAAGACCGGCAGCAAGTGAAGCCTCATGGACTGACCAGGTAAATCTGCTGCGCGATGATGCTGCGGGTGAACCCTTCCTTGTATGCTCGGGCGCGCAGCACGGTCGGGCCTTCTATCTGGATCGGGCGGTCATAGAGCGCGTCCTTGGGGCCCGGCACACTGCCATCCAGTGTGTAGCGAATCTCGGCGCCCTCCTCGCTGTTCGCAAGCGTCACCGTCACGGGTTCCTCGAAGTTGCCGCCGACAGGTGACATCGAGGGAGGATGAAGAACGTCACGCCCGGGCATGCTCTCGATCCACTGGCGCATCAGATTCACGCCTTGCGTATCGATGGTGTTTCGCGCAATGGGCGGCATCCGAATCTCGCCGTTCGTATCTATGCGCATCAAGGCGACCGAGCGCCAAGGATCGTGCGGTGAGATCACGCGTGCGCGATCGATGTTCTGGTCGATCAACACCGGACCGTCGATGAGCTGCTGTTGCGCCAGCGGCGTTTCGTAACGCGCATCGAAATTTGCCACCGTTGCGCCGGGGCGGTGGCAGTTCGCGCAGTTGACGTCCAGCCAGGAGCGCGCCCGGTCTTCGAGGTTACGGCTGGTGTCGTCCGGATGCGCCAGGGTTGCGAACGAGGCGATGTCGGGTTCGTTCAAGCTCGTATCGAACAGTCCGAGCCGGCTCCAGTGACGCAGCTGATTCTCGGTCGACCCATCCGGATAGCGGATGTCTCGATTCATCTGACGGGTCTTGGGCCCGAGCGCCCCCGTCGTGTGGCTGTTGTGACACTCGATACAGTCCTTTCGGCTGGGGTAATACCAGGATTGAACATGCGTTCCCTCGGCATCGCGAATCGTGATGTTCTCGTGCAGGCCCTCGGCGGGCACCAGGTCGGCATCACTGAGGTCGGGGCGCCATTTGTAGGTGACGCCATAAACGCCGCCAGCCCGACCGAAGACGATCAGCCGCGTCTCCAGGCGTCGCGTCAGCTGCGGCCGAGTCGCATCGGTCGGCAATTCGAAGGTTTTGACGAAGACCGTGCCCGGCGGAAACGTCCAGTCGCCGGTCGGCGAGAAGCCCACCTTGCCCTCCGGAATGGCCACGAAACGAGTCTTCCGCGCGCCATCGGACCAGAACGCCAGCACGAGATCGTACGGCAGCAGTGCTTTGGCGGGCTCCAGTTGCCGTAGGTCAGTAAGCGCGCCGGTCTGCGACAACAGGGCCGGTATGTTGCCGCTCGCCGTATCGGGCATGTTGAGGTACGGCTTCGAAGCCACACGCCCGCCACAACCCGCAATCAACAAAGCCAACAGATATGCAACCGCTCGATGATGCATTTCTCAGCAACCGTGCCCCTGCCACCGCAGTGTACCTGCATCGAGCGTCTGTCTTAATCAGGATATCTCGGATGATCCGCACTCGGGCGAGTTGGGCGGTGGTTGCTAACCCCCGCCGCTTCTGCCTTTCCTTCCTCTTCGCCGGATATGATGACCCGCCGTGTCCGGTGACCGGCCAGCCCGCAGGTTGAGAACACGACATGCACACTCGAACGATCGCGCGTAGAGGTTTGTTTCAGCTGTCACTAGCCGCTGTGGGGGCCCTGCTCATGCGACCTTTCGCCGCGTTCAGCTCGCAGAAGCAGCCGGGTACGCCAGGTTTGTATCTGGCGATCTATCGTCCGGGGCCCGCCTGGATACCAGGCCAGCCAACGTCGTCGCAGCCTCTGCGCGAGCACGGTCGCTACATCTTGGACCTCCATCTGCAGGGGAAGCTGCGGCTCGCCGGCGGCTTCACGGATGACGGCGGCGCGGCGGCGTTCGAAGCGGAGAGCGACGAAGCTGCCCAAGCGATCATCGCGGCAGATCCAGCCGTGAAGACCGGTGTGATGGAATGCACTTTGCGCCGCTGGAACGTACAAGACTGGGATGGCATCGCAAGCAGGGTCAAGGCACGGTCCGGCAGCGCGGAGCCTCCAAACCAACGTTGACCTCCGACGTGCTCTGGCGCCAGGCCGTCTGAATTACTCCGACCCCGACGAGCGGCGCGTCTGACATGGAAAGAATCGGGGACAGGTGTACATGCCATCTCCGCGGCAAACGTGCGACCGTATAGCCTGGCAGTCGCTCTCAATGTCGAGAAGAGATGTTCATGAACCTGACCCTGTCACAGCGTGCGCAGAAGCTCACCAGCTCCGTCATTCGGGAGATCCTGAAGATCACCGAACGGCCCGAGGTCACCTCCTTCGCCGGCGGCCTGCCCTCGCCCGACACCTTCCCCGTCGAACGGGTGCTCGCGAGCACCCAGGCGATTCTCACGACGGCGCCGATGCCAGCGCTCCAGTACGGGCCGACCGAAGGCTACATGCAATTGCGTGAGTGGATCGCCGCGCGACATTCGAATGCCTCGGTCCACATCGACCCGTCGGACGTGCTGATCACAACCGGTTCGCAGCAGGCGCTCGACCTGCTCGGTAAGACGCTGATCGATCCGGGCAGTCGCGTGCTCGTCGAGACACCGACTTACCTAGGCGCGTTGCAGGCGTTCTCACTGAGCGAACCGACTTATGTTTCCGTACCCTCGAATGAGCACGGGCCACGGCCGGAGATGCTGACCAAGGAGGTCCTGAACGGCGCGCGCTTCATGTACTGCCTGCCGAACTTCCAGAATCCCACCGGGCGTCGCATCCCGCTTGCACAGCGCCAGCAGCTGGCGGAAGTCGCGGCCGATGCCGGGCTGCTGATCGTCGAAGACGATCCCTATGGCGCCCTTTCATATAAAGGCGACGTGCTGCCGACGTTGAAGTCCCTGATCCCGGACAACGTCGTATACCTGGGCTCGTTCTCCAAAGTGCTCACGCCCGGGCTGCGCGTGGGTTATCTGATCGCGCCCCAGGCTCTGCACCGCAAGCTGGTGCAAGCGAAGCAGGCGGCGGACCTGCACACGCCTTCGTTCAACCAACGCATCGTCTACGAGTGCGTCAAGGATGGCTTCCTAGACACGCACGTTCCCACGATCTGCGATCTCTATCGGCAGCGCTGCGAGGTCATGCTCGAAGCGATGCAGACGCATTTTCCGAAAAGCGTGACCTGGAATCGCCCCGAAGGCGGCATGTTCATCTGGGTGAACCTGCCCTCGGGTATGGACAGCGTCGAACTGCTGCAGAAGGCGATCGCCGAGAACATCGCATTCGTGCCTGGCGCACCCTTCTTCGCCAACGATCCGCAGCGAAACACGCTACGCCTATCGTTCGTCACCGTGTCGCCCGAAAGGATTCGCCGCGGTATCGCTGTGCTGGGGGCGCTGATCGATTCATCACGGTGACGGAGGGACTCGCATGACACCTGCTTTTCGGTCCATTGCGTGGCTGAGCGGATTGCTCGTGCTCTCGTCGGCAGTGGTCGTCTCCGCCTCCGAGGAGGCACAGCTGCAGATCGAGAAGCTCAAGCAGAACATCTTGAGCCGCTCGCCTCAGACCCGCGTGAACAAGGTCGATCACGAGCGACTGACGGCTCGGCGCATCGATATCGTGGACGAAAACGGCGTCGTCCGGCTGACGCTGGCTGCACCGACGCCAGCCCCTATCGTCGATGGCATTCAATACAAACGCACCTTCCCCGTGTCGGGGATCGTCATGTACGACATGAACGGCAACGAGCGGGGTGGCATCGGTGTTGCCGACATTGATGGCTCCGCTGCCCTGCTTGCCCAGGACCACGTCAATTCCGATGCGATCGGATGGCGGGTCGGTCCGGATGGTTCGGTGAAGTTCCTGATCAACCAACGACCTGCCATCCAACGAGAGCCGGCGCTGGGGAATGCCATTGCGCCGGCGATGCGCACCGTAACGCGCGTCGAAATGAGTGTTGCTGCCGACGGCACTCCCTCTATCGGGCTCGCTGACAAAGAAGATCGAACGCGGTTGCGGCTCACGGTCACCGAAGCGGGCCACGGCGCCATCGAGTTTCTCGATGCCAATGGCAAGGTCGTCGAAACTTTCGCGCCCGAGGCGCAGCGAGCGGCCGCCAGACCCTAGGCTCACGACGAGTCGATTAGCGATCACTGCACCGTCGGGGCGCAACCCTGCAGGTGGCCTGCTGCGTCCACAGAGGATTCACACACCTCAGGGCAGGTTTCATGATCAGCACCCGCACGGCGACCGTTTCGATTCTGCTTTTGATACTCGGCCTGCCGCTCTCGAGCCACGCAGATACGTCTGCCAATGATGCCTTCCGGGCGATTCGAAAGATCTCCACGAGCACGGGCATCGAGCAGCAGGAGATGGTCAACATCGGAGGCGTTCCGCAATGGATTTCGATCCGGGCGCGCGATCGGAATGCACCCATTCTCCTGATGCTGCACGGAGGGCCCGGCTTCACACTCTCTCCGGTCAGCGACTACTACATGCGCGACTGGGAAGAGTTCTTTACGGTCGTGCAGTGGGATCAGCGTGGCGCGGGGAAGAGTTATCGCGAGGAGATGCGAGAATCGCTCGCCCCGACCTTGACGATCGATCAACTGGTGCGCGACACCGAAGAATTGATCGAACTGCTGCGCAAACGCTTCAAGCGCGATCGAGTGGTGCTGATGGCCCATTCCTTCGGGACCCTGCTGGGCGTGAAGGTCGCGCAGCGACGACCGGATCTGCTCCATGCCTACGTCGGAATGGGCCAGTTCGTCGATTTCATGCGCAGCGAGGCGCTTGGATACGAAGCGACTCTGGCGGACGCTCGTGCAGAAAAGAACACCGAGGCGGTCGCAGCCCTGGAGGCGATCGCTCCGTTCCCCGATCCCGCTCGTCCCGAGCGCAATCTGCAGAACCTGCCGATCGAGCGGCGCTGGCTGGCGCATTACGGAGGGTATTTCCACGCCGGCGGCGAAGGTCATCACTTCGCCGTCGCACAGCTCAGCCCCACGTATACGGCGGCCGAGCTACAGGCTCGGCAGGAGGCTCACAACTTCATCGTCGAAGCGATCTGGAAAGAGCTGGACAGCGTCCAGTTGAACGATGCCGTGGAGTTCAAGGTGCCCATCATCATCATGCAGGGCCGCTACGACCGCGGCACTTCGTCCCAGCTGGTCAAGGAATGGCACGCTGCTCTAAAGGCTCCTCACAAAAAACTGGTCTGGTTCGAAAATTCGTCGCACATGGTGTACGAGGAAGAACCCGGCAAGCTCTTGGTCGCGCTTGCGACCGAAGTGCTGCCCCTCACGCAACCGAACTGACATGGCTTGCAGCACGGGTGCCATCGCAAGAACTCACTGGCGTTTGTTCGCAAGTCTCATCTTGTACAGTGCGAACTCTTCACCTACCGCTCTTGCGACGCTCCCGCGCGCCATCATACGGCGTTGGAAAGCGACGACGGATGGCCACCGCGACAGGTCATCCTTCGTTCCAGTCGCCCAGTTCACAACGACGAAGAGGTAGATGTCGGCAATGCTGTACGAATTCAGCAGATGCTCATGTCGAGACAATCTGCTCTCCAGCAGCTCGAACCGCAGCGGGATGTTCTCGCGAGCGTACGATTTCACACTCTCTGGGGCATGAGGATCGAGCAACGGGGCGAATACGGCCTTGTGCAACTCCGTGCCGATGAATCCCAGCCACTGCCGCAAACGCGAACGCTCGAACCCCGAATCCGGCGCCAGATTCACCGCTGGCTTCAGGAACTCCGCGACGTACTGCAGCACCGCTGCATTCTCAGTGAGAATTTCGCCTTCCAAGGTGGCCAGCGCCGGCACCTGGGCGAGCGGATTGATTGCAAGATAATCTGAACCATCCATTAGTTTTTTCGTCTTCGTATCGACCTCCAGATACTGCGCGGCATAGCCTGCTTCATAAAAGCAGATCCGACTCGCGAGAGAACAGGCGAGCGGCGAGAAATACAGGGTCAACGGCATGTTCATGGAGATCTCCTTCGGTACTTTGGTGGTACATTCCTTCTGAATCGTGAAGCTCGCGTGGTCCTTCGAACAACGCCGATTCGATCGAATGAGAATCTTCTCTCTAACGCACTCGTTTGCCGCGAGCGGCCCGGACGGCGAAGCTGAGCACCAGCTCCACTGTTGCGTCGAGCGGCAAACGTCCAACCGGCACGACGCATCTGGCGTGCTCACCGAGCAACGGACCGAAGACAGCGACCAGCAATTCCGAAGCCGCATCGAGAACACGGGGTTGTTGGTGGAATCCCGGTGCGCTCGCGATGTATCCGTCCAGGCGCAGGAGGCCGCGAAATCTCGCGAAGTCGTCGGTCGCAACCCGGATGTGAGCAATGCAATTGAGGGCCGCCGATGCAGCCGCGCGGCGTGCGGCGTCTTGGTCGACTTCCTCGCCGACTCTGCCGCGAATCACGAGGCGTCCCTGCTCCCACGAGAACTGTCCCGAGACAACACCAAGCGCGCCTCGTATGACCACGGGCCGGTAATGCCCCAGCGCCGCCGGCGGCTCGGGCCACGCGAGACCAAGTGCTCGCAGTCTTCCCTCGATCTCGGAACTTGTTTGCGACATGAACGGAAGATCAAATCCGTGTCCTGTACGAATCTCACCAGCAGTCCGCACTCATACCAAGCGACATCTCCTTACGATTGAGTTAAGCCATGCTTAAGCGTGCCCGATCCACGCTGGTTCACTTGAACGCGCTGCGCGCGTTTGAGGCTGCGGCGCGGCAGCTGAGTTTTGCCGCCGCCGCGAGCGAGCTCAATGTCACTCCATCCGCGATCAGCCAGCAGATTCGTACCCTGGAGGATTATCTGGAGGCGCCGCTGTTCGTCCGCTCCAAGGTCGGCATCGCATTGACGCCACAGGCGCGCGACGCACTTCCCGCGATCCGAGAAGGTCTGGATCGATTGACGGCAGGTTTCGAGAAACTACGTTATGCGCGCCACGATCGGCTGGTGACGCTGACCTCTCCACCGTCATTCGCCGCACAGTGGCTGCTACCGCGGATGGATCGCTTTCGCGAGCTGCACCCCGACCTGGAGGTCCGAATCGACGCGAGCGATCGGCTGGCGGACTTCGCCGCCGAAGGGATCGACATCGGGGTGCGCTACGGGCTCGGAGGCTATCCGGGACTTGCCGCCGACAAGCTGCTCGAAGAGCAACTGGTTCCTGTGTGCAGTCCGAAACTGATCTCGCCAGGCGAGCCGGCGGATGAGACGTGGCTCGCTCGCATGACCCTGATTCACGACACCACGAGTGAGTTCGATCCCACCTTCCCCACCTGGAGCGAATGGCTGCGCGCACGAGGAATGACCAACATCGATGCGACGCGAGGGCTGCGGATCAACTCCTCGTGGCTCGCGATTCAAGCTGCCATCAACGGGCAAGGCATCGCCCTCGCCCGCACTGTCATCGCGGAGCGCGATCTGCGTGCGGGTCGACTCGTAACTCCACTTCCGCAAGCTGAGCGCACGCGTTGCGCATATTACGTCGTGTACTTGCCGCATGCGTTGAGTCAGCACAAGGTTCGAGCGGTGCGCGATTGGTTGTTTTCCGAAGCGACTGCAGACGCACGCGTCGAGTAGCGGGATCACAAGATTATCTGTTGCGCGAGGTAAGCAATTCGCGTTTGCCGCGAGCATTCGCCGGCGCTTGAATCACCGGGGTTCAGTTCTTTACCTCAGGTGACTCATGACCCGCCTCTCCACAGATTCGCAGGCCGAAATCGGCATCCTTGGTACCGGCCGTATGGGTGTCCGCCTCGCCATCATGCTGGCCCGCGCCGGCAGACGAGTACTTCTCGCCTCCAGGGACCACAAGCGCGCGGAGCGCATCGTGGCGGGCTTACCCGTAGCAGGAGTGACGGCCGGCACGTACGAACAAGCATTGCGTCCCGGCATCGTTCTGCCAGCGGCATTCATCCGCGACGGCTTGTTCGATCTGCTCGAGAGCTATCGATCCGCGCTCAGCGGCAAGATCGTCGTCGATATCACCAATCCCTTCAACGACGACTACAGCGACTTCATCCTACCCTGGGATACCAGCGCGGCGGAGGAAATGCAGAAGCTCCTGCCGCACGCTCGCATCGTAGGCGCCTTCAAGAATGTCTGGTGGGAAGTGTTCGATGCGCCGCATTTCGCGGAGCATGTGAGCGATGTGCTGGTGGTCAGCGATGACGCACAGGCGAAGCAGGCCGTTTTCGATCTCGTGGCCGGCACTCCATTTCGATACATCGACGCCGGCGTCCTGAAGAATGCCAGAACCGTCGAACGACTCACGCTGCTGACGGGCGAGCTCGGGCTGCGCTATCACTATCACCCGCGCGTGAACTGGCGCCTGCTCGGCGAACCCTGGAAGCCGGGCTCCGCGGACAGAGACGGCATCGGCACGCTGATCGCTCGCTCATGATGCATCATCCTGGCGATCGCCGCGGTTAGGGCACTCGCCGCCTGCACTCGCACACCACCGCGGTGGTACGAGTGCAGGCGAACGCCGTCTCAGCCGCCGTTCTGCGCGTTCCAGATCTGCCACACGCGGATATCTTCCAGCTTCAGAGGCAGAATGCTCGTCTTCTCTTCCTGGGTCTTCGGACAAGCGCCAGCCAGGTCGAAATCATTGCGGATCCACTCGTCGTCCCACATGGTGCCGTTTGCGTCCAGCGTCGTGGAGTAGTGCAGCCAGGTGTACCGGCCGGTGTAGCAGGAGATCGACTCCTTGGTTCCGGTCATGGTCGAGAAGTTGTTGATCCAGCGTGACCAGAACGTTCGGGTGACGACACCGTCGGTGTAATCGACGGAGGCGCGCTCATCGCGCTCGACGGCAATGACGTTGCCCGGCATCACATGCCATTGCGCCTTCTCGAATTCGATCCATGCGCTCCCGGCGCCGAACATGCGCCAGGAGTAGCGCTCGGTCGTACGAATCGAGTTCGTATCGCCAGGGATCAGTTCCACCGGAACATAGCGCAACACGCTCACCTCGCCCGAGCCGACCGTGAGCAGTTCCACGAAGTCGATCTGCGTCTTCTGCTCGGTCGTGTAGCACGTCCTCTCCAGCCGGTAGCCGACGTTGTCGAGCTCGCACAGACCCGAGACCGTGATGCTGACCGTCGCCGGACTCGATTCACCGCGATCGTTCACCGCCACGAACATGAAGGAGTCGTTGCCCGAGAAATCGGTGCTCGGGGTGTACTCGTACACGCCGCTGGTCGCGTCCAACGTCACAGAACCGTTCACCGGCTGCTGCGAAACGCGGAACGATTCGGCGAACTCCGCCTCCAGCTGGCCGCGGAATGTTTCATTGGTTTGAGTGCCGATATCCCCGTTGAGGGCCACGGGTGGATCGATGAGATTCAAACGCGCCGGAATCAGCCACGTCTGATTGTTACCCGCGAGCGTGAAGGTGAAATCCACGGGCGCACTCGGCATCTGGTTGGGCAGATATTCGAAGCGCAGGCGCAATGCCCCGTCGAGTACCGAAAGATTCGAACGGATGCGCGCATCGGAGACGTTGCCGATAACGAAATCGGAAACGTCGATCGGATGCGTGTAGGTGCCCGTCCACTCCTGCAACACCTGCCTCGCCTCCTCGCTCAGCAACGTCGACGCATAGCGCAGGATGCTGCTGGCCAGCGAAGCGGATTCACGCAGATCCTCGGGCAGTGTGCCGCTGCCCGTCACGTTGTACTCGCGCGTGCGCTTGTGGTTGAACGTGAGCGTTTCCTGCGTCGTCGACATCAACCTCGAGGTGACGCCGGGCTTCTGCGTGAAGCGCTCTTCGATCTGCAGGTTGAAGTTCAGCCGCTGGAAGGCAAAGCACTGCTGGCCTTTGTACTCCTTGGTCGCCGCCCAGAACTTGGTCATCGATGGCCAGGCCTTCAGCACGTACAACGCACCGGCCGCCGTCACGCCGGCCACGGCTCCGTACGGCCCGAATTCGACGCTCATCGCGACGACGGCCACCCCGTTGGCCAGATACGCGAACGAATCGATGGCGTGATTGGTGACGCGCCGATGAATGTCGAGGCACGTCAGGTCGTTGAACTTGCGCGGCGAGAACAGCTCGCTCTTGCCTTGCCCCGCCGCGGCTGGGGCAAGCTCGTTCATCCACACGATGCGAGCGAATGCCTCGAGGTCGGTGGGGCTCAGCGTCGGAATCTCGGCTTTCAGCCGCGCGAGCTCCGCGTCGAGCGCCGTCCAGTCGGCCATGCCTGTGAACGCCGGATCGGACTTCAAGGCGGCGAGCGCGCTCTCCAGTTCGCTCATATGGTTCGCAGCGATCTGCTCAGCCGTATCCGGCAACACCGGGGAGCTGACGGTGAGCGCAATCGGATAGCTGACGCCGTCGATCAGGACTTCGAGTCGATGCGAGCCCTCGGCCACCGGCGGCATCAGCAGCGAAAGACCGCCCTCCACCGCCGCCAACGTGACCGGGGTGGTGCCGTCGATGGAGCCCGAATACTGATGGGCCTGCAACGTCAGCCCTGCTACCGCGAAGTGCGCGACTTCGAAGGCGCCGACAGTGCTCTTCCTTGCAGCCACGCGCGGAACGCACGTCACTGCAATCGTCGTATCGGCATTGAGCGTGCCGCTGCTGCTGGCGAGCGTGCAGTGATGCAGAGCGGGCTGCGAGGTGATCTGAACGTTGTACTGGGTTCCCGCCGAGAGTCGTGCGAGCGCCGTCTGGGTGTTCGACGAGATCGTTACCGGAGACTCGGCGTTGGCCGTTAGCGTCACTGAGCCTTCGAGGCCCGAGACCTGTGCGCTCAACGAGTAGAGCGTCGGCGCGGGTTCGCTGCCGCCTTTACTACCGCCACCACCACCACCACCACAACCCTGAAGCAAACCAGCCGCTAGCAGCAGCAAACCCCTAACTCGTCTCATCGCGCTGAACGTCATCCAAGAATCGAGGAAGGCGTGATGCTACATGCAAGAGCCTGATCTGCCTCGTATTGATGACCCAAAGTGTGAAGCGCATGCGGTTTAGCGCTCACATCGGCGTGGTGGACTCGTCAATCGCTCCGGTTCGTTGACAAATCGATCAGGTCGAGGTCCCCGCTTCTTGCTAGCGGGAGTATTGACTGCCGAGGTATTGCACGATCTGCTTCGCTTCCTCGTCCGAGATCGGTGCGCCGAATCGGTCGATCATCTTGCGAACCGTCCTCTCCCAGCCGGCCTGGTCCATCACCGCTGCATTCATCTCGATGTAGTCGAGGCTGTGGCAGACGGCGCAGCGGCCGGTGACCAGCTCGTGCCCCGAAACGGCTTTGAGCTTCACGGTTTCCTCGCCGGCCTTGGCGACAGCCATCGACTGCATCGCGATGAGAGCACTCGTGAGTAACGCTGCATGCTTCATACGATATCCAGTACGACGGTCTGAATCGTGTTGTGATGATAGCCCGAGGGATTCACCGTCAGCGTGGCCGGTTGCTGCGCCCCGCTGCGGGCACGGGCCCTGACCTGCAGCTCGATTCGTCCGGCTTTCGATGTATCCACTCGCTCACGAAAACCACGCCAGGAGAAGCGGCCGAGATCTTCACCGAGTTGCGCCGGGCGCCACGAGCGGCCCTGATCCCGAGAGATATCCACGGCAGCGATGCCCGAACCGCCGTCCCATGCCCAACCGGCAATCTCCACCGGCTGACCACGCGCGATGCGCGTATTGGGTTCGTGGCTGGTCACCAGCGAATTGACCAGGATCTCCGTAATGGGCGCGGTTTCCGGAGTTTCCTGACTGGGGAAGCGTGCGCCGGGAAACGCGCCGGCCGGAACACGATAGCCGCTCTTCATCCAGAAGCCGTCGAACGGCTTGGGCTCGAGCCGGATCTCGGTCAAGTGCTTCACCCAGTAGGTCGCGGTCCAGCCCGGCACCACCAGACGCGCCGGCGCGCCATTCAAATGAGGCAACTCGCGACCGTTCATCTCGAACGCGATCAACGTGTTCTCATCGAGGGCGCGATCGAGCGGCAGGCTCTTCACGAAATCGGGGATGGACAGCATGCCTGCATCGGCGCCGTCGAGCACCACCTCGAGCGCATCGCTCTTCACGTCGACGCTGCGAAGAACATCCCGGAGGCGCACGCCCGTCCACGTCGCATTGCCGATCGCGCCGTTGGCCCACTGCACTCCTGCCGCCCGCGGCGTGAACAGGCCGCGTCGATTGCCAGAGCATTGATTGATGGCAGCGACGCTCACCGATTCGAACTGGCGCTTGAGATCCTGAAGGGAGAATTCGCGGGCCCGAGCGGCGCTCGATCCACCGACGCGAAGCCGCCAGCTGCGGGCGTCGATCTCGGGAATCGAAGGCAGGTGGTAGCGCACGAAGAAGCTTTCGTTCGGCGTGAACGCCTCTCGCAGATCGGCGAGCGGCGTCTCGAAGTTCGGCGGTCGGAACGAGCGCCGAATCAGCGGCTTCTTGCCCGGCAATGCGACGAGGTCTTGCTCGGCAGGCACAGCTGCTTGGCTGTTGCCTACCGTCGCCAACATCAGTGACGCTGCCGCGCCGCCCAGTACGTCACGTCTGGTCGTCATCTGCGTTTCTCAACCTCCGAGTGCCGCGCCGGTCAGACGCTGCGGTCAATATACACCCGACTGCCGGCGAAATTCCGCTGCGATCTCCTGGCCCGTGGCGATCCACACACCGTCGCGAGCGGCAATGTATTCCAGAACCTCCCGCAAGTAGGTCGCGCGATACGGCACGCCCATGATCCAGGCGTGCAGCGGCAGGCTCATGATCCGCCCACCGTAGCGCTCGGCTTCGCGATAGAGCACGTCGAAGCGATCCTTGGTCTGTTGTACCCACTCGTCCTCGGTGTGCCGGAACTCCTGCAGGATCATGCGATCGTCGGCTTCATGCACGAGCGGCATGGACAGCACTGGCCGAGTCTGCGTGAGCATCTCGTAAGGCATGTCGTCATTGGCCCAATCGCAGCAGTACTCGATGCCCTGCGCGGCCAGCACGTCCAGGGTATGCCAGGATTGCGAGCGTCCCGGCGACAACCAGCCCTTGATCGGCTGCCCCGCCGCCGCTTCGAGCAGCTGGCAGCTGCGGCTGACCAGTTCTGTTTCCTGTTCCTCGCTCAAGCCGCTGTGATGCAGGCGCCCCATGTCGAGGCCATGGGCGACGATCTCCATCCGGCGATCCGTCAGCTCACGCAACAGCGACGGATAGCGCTGCGCGATCGCGGCGTTCACGAACACCGACGCGGCAATCTTGTAGCGATCCAGCAGCTCCAGCACGCGGAAGATGCCAACGCGATTGCCGTAGTCGCGATTGGTGTAGTGCCGATAGTCCGGGTACGGCATCGTCAACCCGCCCGGCGCCATGAACGGCGTCGACGGCATGTTCAGCGGAAACCATTGCAGAATCGGCGTGACCCACAGCGCGATACGCGCGCCACCGGGCCACTTGATGGGCGGCCGATCGGTGAGGCTCGACCACTCGTAGCGGTCGTGATCCATACCGTGACGACGCATTGGATACTGCATGTGTTCGGGAGGCAGGCTCATGACTGCACCTCACTTTGCGCCGCGCTGGCTGCCAGCATCTGATCGTAATAGTTCGCGTAGTAGTGATCGGCGATCTCACGACCCGTCGCGAGCCACACGCCCTGGTGTTTCACGATGTATTCCAACGCTTCTGCAAAGGGCTGGATGCGATGAGGATGCCCGATGAGATACGGATGCAGCGGAATGCACATCACCGTCCCCGATCGCTCTCCTTCCGCATAGAGCTGATCGAACTGGCGCTTGATGGTCTCGCCGTAATGACGCGGGGGGCTCTGGTTCGTCAGGTACGCAATCACGTCGTTCATTTCGAGCGAATATGGAATGCTGATCAGCTGGCCGCTCTTCACGGTCACCGGCATCGGCTGATCGTCATGAAACAGATCGCAGGTGTAGCGGATGCCGGCTTCGGCCAGCAGATCCATGGTCCATACGTTGTTGGACAACGCCGGCGAGAGCCAGCCGTCGAGCTTCTGGCCGGTCTTCTTGCGCACGGTCTGGATCGAATCGACGATGATCTCGCGCTCCTGATCCATCGACATGCCGTAGGTGTAACGCGTGTTGTAGATGCCGTGCGAGTAGAACTCCCAGCCGCGTTTGTTACATTCTTCGATGATCTCCGGATGGTGATCGCACATCGCCACGTTCAAAGAGACCGAGCCGCGAATGCCGACGGCGTCCATCGCATCCATCATGCGCTGCCAGCCGGCGCGATTGCCGTAATCACGGTGCGAATACGCGAGCACATCCGGCAACGGGCGTGCCCACGGTTTGCGCTTCGGATTCGGCGGCGGATCGAACTCGTAGAATTCGATGTTCGGCGCGACCCACACCGCGATGCGTGCACCGTTCGGCCACGTGATCTTGGGCCGCCGGTTGTACGGCAGATAGCTGTAGAGCTTCGGATCGGCTTCGTTCGTCATGCGCGCTTCCCCGGCTCGCAGCTTTCGTAGTAGCGCAACACATCGGCAACGGGCAGCACGCCGCCGTACTTGATCGCGATGTCGTAAAGGTTCGCGAAGTGCGGGCTTTCATGTTTGTCTGCTACGCACTCCTCCGGCACCATCGTGCGATAGCCGCGGGAGACGCTTTCGACGACGCTGGCACGAACGCAGCCAGACGTCGAGCCGCCGGTGAGGATGAGCGTGTCGCACTGATGCCAGACCATCAGAGACTGCAGGTTGGTCTCGTGAAACACCGAAGGCATGCGCTTGTGCATGATGATGTCGTGCGAGCGATCGATCTGCAGGCGCGGGTCCAATTGTGCGCGCTCGGAACCATGTTTGATGTTCTGGAGAGAATCCGGCGTGTTGCTACGGGTGCCCCACACTCCGCAATCCTCTCCCGATTCCAGATACGCAACGTAAGTCCAAACGACTGGCAGGCCCTTGGCGCGCGCGGCCGCGGCCAGCTGATTCACATACTCCAGCTGACGCGGATCGGTCTCGTACGCGGTGGCGAACGTGCCGACGGCGGTATAGGCCTTTTGCAGATCGATGTTCACCAGCATCGGTTTGCGCCCGAAAGGCATGTGCGGGCGGTTGGGACGCTGTTGCAACTCTCTGTAGAGCTGCCGAGCGGTCTTGTCGGAAGTTTCCATCACGTCTCCAAAGAGGCCGCGTGCGAACGCGGCGTTCAGATCTAATCTCGAATCAAACCGTAATCAGCCGACTGCCCAGCAAACGTCCGAACGTCAGCGCGGGCGTCACCATCATGCCGCCGCAGAACGCCTGCCCCTGGGTGGCGCCTGCGCCGAGGATCTCGCCGGCCGCGTAGAGGTTCGCGATGGGCTTGCCGTTCCGACGCACCACCTGCAGCTTGTCGTTCACGGCGATGCCAGCCGTGCTGGTGATCGACGTGCCCTGGTGGCGCAGCGCGTAGAACGGTCCCTTCTCGATCTTCAGAGGCATGTGCTTGCGGCCGAAGAAATCGTTGCCGGTGGTCACGCCGTAGTTGAACGCTCCCACCGTCTGCACCAGGGCCTCGGCAGGCAGCTGAGCGGCCTTGGCCAGCGCCTCGAGCGAATTGCCGGTGAAGAAGTTCGGCTGTTTGCTCTTGAAGGCCTCCAGCATCTTCTCGCGCGTCCAGTTCACCAGGATCGGCGGCGCCTTGCTGAGAATGTTGTGATCGAACACGACCCAATGCCGCAGGTTCGGCTGCAGCCGCAACGCGTTCTCGCGCGCATCGACGCTCGGGACATCTTCCCGGATGAAACGTTGCCCGGCACTGTTGACGTAGATCTCCCAAGGCTGGCGGTTCTGCGGATGGAAGATCGAGTCGGTCAGCTTGGTCGAAGGCACCTCGTTGGTCGCCAGCATCACGCCGAAGTTGGTGATGTACTTCTCCGCATAGCGCATGTAGCCGCCGACCGATTCGGCCAGCACGTGACCTTCGCCCTGCGAATAGGGATAGGAGCTGTTCAGATATTTGGGAATGCGCGCGAGCTTTTCGAACATCTTGGCGTTCGAAGCGTAGCCCCCCGAAGACAGCAGTACATTCTTCGCCTGCAGGACGACGCGCTTGCCGCTGGAGTCCTGAGCCACCACGCCGGAAAGGTTGCCGTCCGCGCCGGTCTGGAACTCGACCGCTTTGTGTTCGAGCAGCAGGTCGACCTTGCCAGCCTTGACCGCTTCGGTGAACTTCGGCTGCATCGCCTCGAAGATGCCGTAGCCACGCTTGGCGCTCCAGTAATAGCGCGCCTTGGAATAAGGCTCATGGGCTACGCCCTTGACCGGATAGTCCGGCATGTTCTCGTAGCCATTGTCGACCAGCCAGTCGAGGGTCGCGGCCGCATTGTTCACCGCCAGGCGCGCAATCGGCTGATCGATCGTGCCCCGGCTGATGCGCATCAGATCGTCGAAGTGCTCCTGCGGAGTATCGACGATGCCCTTCTGCTTCTGGATACGCGTGCCAGCCGCGCTCAGCTGCCCGCTGGACAACATGAGCGTGCCGCCAATCTGCGGCGCGGCGTCCACGGCGAGAACGCTGAGCCCGCGTTGAGCGGCGAAGATCGCAGCGGGCATGCCCGCCGTACCTGCGCCGATGATCATCAGATCGTAACGACGCCCGCTCACGGCCGCCGCGCTGGAACCGAACACCGACATGGCCGCCGCCGCGCCGAGCGCCTGGACAAACTGTCGTTTGGAGATATTCATCGCGAGCCTCTGGAATGTTTGAAGGCGTGGCAGATTCTTACCGCCACTATCGCCGCCGCGTCTGTTGCACTGGCCGGTCGAGCCACGCGCGCAGCTCCTTGGCGAAGTACGGCCAGCCCAGGTCGAAGACGCGCGAGCGCTCCTGAATCTGCGGAATCTCTTTGTAGTCCGCGTGTGGGACCAGTTCGCGGTGCGCCTGACGGGTTTCCTCGAGGTCCATCTCGTGCGGTTCGAGGATGAAGATGGGCTGCTCGATCAACGCAAAGCGCTCTTCGATCGGATACCGCCACACCGCGTGGTATGCGTACCACCAATAGCCGGTGGAATGCAGATCTTCGACGAATGCGCGCGTGGCGCGTTCCATGTCCACGCCATCGAGGCGATTGGCGACGATGCGCGACCAGCGATCGACCACGCGGTCGGTGTCTTCCTCCATCGCAAACCCTTTCGGGAGCGCCGCCAGTCGCAGATCACGCACGTCCTGGGGGCGGAAAGGAATTCCGCTCATGACCACCCGGCGCACCAGATCCGGCCGTTGCACGGCGAGCTCGGAGGCAATGAATACGCCGGTGTGAAAACCGAACACATCCACCTTGCCGCCCTTCTTCGCACCGCTGCCATAACCGAGTGCATCGAGCGCGTCGGCCATGGCGCCGGCAATGTCGCTCATCGTCGGCGGCGCGGCCGGGCGGTCCGATTCACCGTAGCCCGGCGAGTCCAACGCAATCGCGACCCGATCCTTGCCCAACTCGCGCACCAGCAATTCGTACTCGTATGAAGAGTTCGGGTTCTGGTGAAACAACACGATGGGCGCAAGCTTGGATGCACCCGACGCCGGACGCGCGCTGCGATAGTGGATCTGGCCGAAGCGGCCATCGACATAGCCGCGCTTGTAAGCGACGGGCGCTTCGCTTGCATCGGCATCGAGACTGTTCAACAGCATCGCCAGCAGTATCGACAGCACCAGCAGCCACGCCATCCCTTTGCCGGAGCCACAGGATTCGGAGTTCGATCGGACCGTTCTTCTCATCGATACCGTCCCAGGAACTTGCCAACGGGGCCGCGATATCGGGCGATATCGCGACCCCTTCGAGTCACATCAGAAGCGATACGAAGCGGAGATGCCGATCTGACGCTTCTGCGGCAGCGGCACGACGAAGCCACGCTCGGTGGTCGTCGAACCCGGCACGTTGGCCTGCGCCGGATTCTCGTTCACGTACTGCGGCACGTTCAGGTTCAACTGATCGAGGTACCGGGTGACCGAAGACGGCGTGTCGTCGTTGGTCAGGTTTCTGACCGACAACGTGATGTCCCACTTCTCCAGCTCCAGGCCCAGGCTCAGGTTCGCCAGGATCTGCTCACCGGTGTGCGCCAGCTGATACACCTGGTCGTACTTGCGATCCGTGTAGGAAACATCGGCGCGTACGAAGGCTTGGTTGAGCCCGACCGGGAAGGTGTACTTGCCGTACACGCTCGCCTGCTGCTCCGGCACGGCCGGCAGCTTCTTGCCTGCCAGCGAGGTGTCGCCGAACAGCTGGCCGGCTTCCGTGTCGTTGAACTCGACGAAGGTCGCATCGGTGAAGGCATAGCTCATGCCGGTCGTGAAGTTGTCGGTCAGCCGGGCCTCGACTTCCAGCTCCACGCCCTTGATCTCGGTCTTGCCCGCGTTGCTGATGTAATTCTTCGAACCGCCGATCGGCTCGGGGAAGAAGTACGTCGTGGTCAACTGCTGGTCGCTCCAATCGATGTAGTACACCGCCAGATTGGTCGAGAGCATGCCGTTCCAGAACGAGTTCTTGGTGCCGATCTCGTAGTTCCAGCTCTCCTCCTCGCCGGCGAACTGGAATTCCGCCGGGAAGCGCGGATCGGCGTTGATCACGCCGGGCTTGTTACCCTTGGCGACGTTCGCGTACACCATGTTGTCCGGCGTCAGCTTGTACGTCGTGGTGATGCGCGGCGACACCGAGTAGAAGGTGTTGCCGATCTCGCCCTGGGCCGGCTTGTAGTTGGTGATCTCCTCTTCCGAGTAGCGCAGCTCGCCGGTGACTTCCCACGAGTCGGTGATGTCGAAACCCACCGAGGTGAAGAACGCGAGGTTCTTGACCTTCGACAGACCGTTGTCGATGGTCGGCGCGGTATCCAGGAAGTGCTCTTCGAGATACGTGCGATCGCTGCCGTAGTAGAACGCACCGATCATGTAGCGCAAACGCTCGCTCTGATCCGATGCGAGCCGCAGCTCCGTCGACCACTCGTCGCGGTCGGTGATTTCGTAGCGCATGACGTTGCCGTTGCGCACGCCGTCGGACGCAAGACGCGTGTAACCAGGAGCGCCCGGAACGCCCAGCGGCGACAACGCGGTCGCACCCTGATACGTGGAGTCGTAACCGAAGTACTGCTCGGTGAAGAACGCACCGGTGTTCGATACGAGCGTGAAGCCTCGCGGCAGGTCCCAAGTGAGCTGTGCGGACAGGCGCGTGGAGTCGCGCTTCAGACCGTCCTTGCCCTCCAGGCCGGCGATGTCGAGCGTCGAGGAATCGAAGCTCTTGACGGCGCCGCAGTAGTACTGGCGCGGCGCGCCCAGATAGCAGTTGTTGCTGAAGCGGTCCTGCAACGTCTGAGCCGGGTGCCCGTCGCGATCGCGCGTGATGCCGGCGCTCACGATGGCCGAGAAGGTATCGGTCGGACGATACTCGAGCGAGCCGTTGAAGTTCACCGACTCCTCATCGCCGATACGACGGCCGTCCAGCGTGTTGCGATACATGCCGCCGAACGAGTAGTAGCGCGCGTGCGCCATGTAGAACAGCTTGTCTTCCACGATGGCGCCGCGAGAAAGCATGCTCGCCTCGTAGTCTTCGTATTCGGCGGCACGCACGCTGAGCTTGTTCTCGGTTTCGTTCGACGCCTTCTTGGTGATGAAGTTGATCGCGCCGGAGAAGGTGGCTCGTCCGAACAGTGCGGCCTGCGGGCCCTTGATCACCTCGACGCGCTCGACCAGATCCATCGGGAACGACAGGATGTTGTCGGAATACAGGATGCCGTCGACGAACATCGACGCATTGCCTTCGCCGATGATATTCGACATACCGCGAATTACGGGGCGATTCGCACCGCCCTGCGCGCCGTAGCGATTCGCGCGCTCGAACGAGAAGCCCGGCGTGAAGCGGGTGACATCGAACAGATCTCGTCCACCGCGCTCGGCGATCTGATCGCTGCTGAACGCCGCGATCGAGATCGGCACGTCCTGAGCGCGCTCGTCGCGCTTACGCGCCGAGACCACGATCTCCTCGATATCGGCAACGGCTGGAACGCTGGTGGCCGCGAAGGCCAATCCGGTGAGGGCCAGGATCGCTGCACGCGACCCGATGTTTTGAATCGTCATCATCTCAGCTCCCAATCAAGACTCACTTGTTCGCTTGCGCTGCCAGCTGTCGCTGCAGATTGGCGACCAGCAGGCGCTCGTAGAAATCACTGGCATCGGCCGCAGCGGCCTCCAGCAGCGTTGCCATCTCCGCACTCGATGCCTGGCTCTGGCACGCGTTGAACTTGCCTTTCAAGTAATCGTCGACGTACTGCACGCGTGCGTGCTGACGACCGTTGTTCGCGGCCTTCAACCAATACTGCTCGGCGACGCATACATCGCGAGGCGCGCCTTCGCGACCTCGATCGACGAACAGCCCGTACACGAACTGCGCCTGGCGATAGCCGGCATCAGCCGCCTTCTTCATCTCCGGCGCGGACTCGGCCCACTTGCCGCTGTAAGCCAACACGCGTGCGTACTGGTAACGAATGCGTGGGTTGTCGGGCTGCTTCTTCAGTTCGCGCTCGCACTCGGCCAACGCTTTCGGAAGATTCACCTTCTTCGAGGACACGCCGACACCGACGTGATCTGGATCCTCGGGGTGCGCCGCCAGCCGATCGCACTTGGTGATCGCATCGGGCGATGCACCGAAAGCATGGACCGGCAGCGTTGCGGTCAGTGTCAGAGCCGCCATCAACGGGATCAGCTTCATCTTCAAACCTCGCCTGAAAATCACCATCGTTTCGCACCGCTGGGAACCTCGCCGCGCAGCGACTCGAGCTCCGGAGGCAGAATCGGGTCGTACTCCGGCCGCCAGCGAAACGGCTTCGCCGGATCGACGTAGTTGGTGGAGAGATCGCCGCCCTTGGTGCGGAAGAAATAAAGGTTGCCGGTCTGAGTCCCGTACGGACCGTGCGGCACCTGCGGAGGACGCCAGAAGTACGCGCCCGGACGCATGACGCCGCGATCTCCGTGCACCTCGCCGCCGAGCAGATACATCTCCTCGACCGTAACGTGCACTTCGGACCTTTCGGCCCAACGCAGCGGCAGCGTGCCGAGCAGCCAGGTTGCATCCTGGGTGATCGGGTCCTGATACAACATCTTGCGGCCGGCGCCCGGCGGAAACTGCGGATGGAAGTTGCCGGTGTACGGCACGTGGAAACCGTCTTTGTGCAGCACCAGACGTCGCTCGTCGAACGCAATTGGCTGCGTCGCGCGAGCCGGTCGCGCCGAGAAGAACTCCAGCACGATCGCACCGGCCTGCGACGTCCATGCGCCAGTCTCGTAGCCGGCGGGAATGTGCGCGTAGGCGAACTCGCCGTACTTCACATCGCCGATCGACAGCGAGCCGTCGATTACCAGGAACTCATCGTCAACCGCCAGCGCACCGCGCGGCGCACTGAACCCCGGCGGATATTTGACCAGCAGACTGCAGGCGCCATCGTCGAAGTCTTCGGAAAGCACTTTGACTTCGACGCCGTTGCGGATGTCCTGCAGACGATCGTTGCGCCAGGCCAGCAGTTGCGTCTGCACGAACTCAATATGCGAACGAGCCATCAGCGAATCTCTTCCTGCACGGACTTGGCGATCTCGCCACGAAGCGGACCGCGCGCATCGGCGCTCTCCGTCAACACTCGCAGCAGCTTCGCCATGGACTGATCCAGCTCCGCCCGGCTACGCCGATTCAGCTCGGCATCGCCTGCCACGGCGGCAACCGCATCCGGCTGCAACACACCGGCTCGTTCCAGCGCCAGCTCCAGCGCGACGCGCTGGCTGCGTTCGACCTGCAACTGCGAGGCGAGCTCGAACACGAGTCCGGCCAGGCGCTCTGCGTCGGGAGTATTGTTTCGATACATCATGCGGGCATCTCCGCTTCGAGGACGGCCCAGGGGAAGTGCCACTCTTTGCGCGCGGGCCAGGCGAGCTGCGCAAGACGGCCTTCGCCGCGCTCATCGAACGCGCGCCAACGCACGTTCGTGAACCCGGCCTGCTCCGCCATGCGCACGAGATCCGTGGCCATTGCCATCGGCAGGTATGGCTCGTTGTTTCGGGCGCCGTGTTCGACCATCGCGAGATCGCGAAAGGCATCGCCCGTCTTGTGGAAATCGAGAAAGCGCAGTACGCCACCCGGTGCAAGCACACGAGCGCACTCGGCGAACACTTCGGGCAGCACATCCGGTGGAACTTCGTGCACGAACATGGTCGAGCTCACGAGATCGACCGAGCCCGACTCCAGACCGGTGTGCGTGGCATTGGCCTGACGGAACTCGATCGCAAGGCCGCGCTCGTTGGCTCGCTGTGCGGCGAGCTCCAGACAGGGCCCCGCGAGATCCACGCCGAACACCTCGGCATTCGGGAAATATTTCTTGAACGGCCAGGTGGATTTGCCGAAGCCGCAGCCCAGATCGAGGATGCGGCGATAGTCACGCTTCGGCACCGCCGTTTCGACCAGCAGATGATGGAAACGATAGTCGTCGTTGTCGCCGAGCATGACGAGCTTCGCGCCGAGCTCATAGGTGAGCGCCGACTGATCGTCTCGCCATACGCCGCCGGGCTGCAGATGAATATCCCAATCGGCGTACCACGCCGGCATCTGCAGATTGGGATCGAGCCGCACGCTGGCAGGCCCGGCCTGTTTCTCGATCTGCTGTTCACGCACGGCATCGGCCGTCGCACGCCACAGCATCTTCTGCGAGCCACGCTCGAGCCACGCGAACCAGGGATACAAGGGCAGCGCGTGAACCGTATCTGCGACTACTGCGGCATCCACTGCATAGGCTGCAGGCAGCGCCGTTTCGAACTCGCTACGCAACTGCGGATAAACCGTGTCGGCCCAGCGCCGTCGCAGCGCCAGCACGAAGTCCAGCGCAGCGCCATTGGCGATTTGCTGTCTACCGTCTGTCATTCTAGATCTCCACAAACTCGATCAGCTCGCCGGTCGCGCCGCGCACGAAGCGCTGCGGCGGGGAGCCATTCACCTCGAAACTCACCATCGCCATTCCGGAAGGCAGCGAGCCCGGCGGCGTGTGACGCGGCTGTGTCGTCGCGGGATAGCCATCGAGCTCGATGAGCGAGCCGCGGCCCACTTTCACCAGGCCATGCGCGTGCAACGTGTCCAGCGGCAACTCGTTGGCAATGGAGATCACGCGCACCGGGGTCGACACCGGCGGATCGACGTCATTGCCGAAGCATTCATAGGTACGAAACAACGCAGGCAGATCGGGCCCGCCCGCGACGACGATGAACACACGCCCCACATACGATTGCGCCTGCGCGAGATCGAGCCCGCTGCCGTCGCCGACCTGCGTGAAATAGAGACATTCGTTCGCCGGCCCGATGACCTGCATCGCTCGAATCATCGGGAAGCGCGTGAGCGAGGCAGGCTCGCCAATGATCTTGAATGGCGAAGCACGCAACTCGGCCGCGAGCGCGTCGACGTCCTGCACGACGATCTCGCTGACGTTCCAGCCATGCGAACGCAGCGCATGCCATTGGGAATCCGGCGCCGAGATGAAGCGCAAGCTCACGACTTCTCCGCTCGCCGGAGCCAGCGTGACGAAACGTCGCCCCACCATCGCGGGTGTGCCCCACGCTTGCGCTTCTTCGGCCGCGATCGTGCCGCGCGCCTGGACGCGATAGCGTAGCCAGCGCGTATAAGTCGCTTCGATGAGATCGATGTCGGGGACCGTGTAAGTGACTTCGCGGATCCCGACCAATCGCGGCAGCGCCGTTCGCTCAACCATGCGCACCCGCCCGCACCTCACCCGGCGCCATCAAGCTCTCGACTTCATTCACGCAGCGTCGGTAATGGCGCATGCCGAGCGCTACCAGAATCAGCGCCGTCGTGCCCGCCACCGCCGCTTCGATCGTCATCGCATAACGCAGCTTGCCCGGATCGCCGAACAGGTCCGTCATGAGTCCCACCGGCGGCGGCCCGATGAGCTGACCGAACACGCCGACGAACAGGTAGTAGATCGCGGTGGCCTGCGACTTGATCTGGCCCGGCGCGATCAGCGTCAGCGTTGCCGGACCTGCGGCGGCGGCCATGGCCTGGCCGGTGAATGCAAACAACTGCATGAACACCGCCAGCTCCGGACTCGGCATGATGGGATAGAGCGCGAAGCCCGGCATGGCGATGGCGATGCCACACCACACCGCTCGCAGCGTCGCATCCTTGCGTCCCGAAGCGATCCAGCGATTGGTCAGCCAGATCCCGAGAAGGGTGCCGAGCGGACCGCCGATGAAGAACAGAGCGCCGGTCGTGATGCCGATCTCACGAATCTCCCAGCCCCACGTGCGGCCAAACAGCGCGATGTTCCAGAACGTCAGTGAGCCCATGGTCACCACTGCCGCGGAGCCGACGAACAATGCGCCGAATGCACGCCAACGCTGCCGGATGAAACGAAGGGCATCGCCGAGCGACGCCTTGCCCTCGGCGCTCGTGTTCAAACCGCGCAGCACCTGATCCTGGCGCACCGGCTCACGGATCGTGAACATCATTGCCGCAAGCACGAAGCCAGGCACGCCGACATACAGGAAGCTCATCTGCCAGGCAGCAAGGTCTCCGAAGCCTGGAACGTGGATCGGCGGAAGTGTGCCGATGTAGTGAACGAGCGGACCGCCGAACAGATATGCGGTGCCCGCGCCGATGAACGTGCCGGCCATGAAGACGCTGAGCGCCCGGGCCCGACGAGCCCGTGGAAAGTAATCGCTGATCAGAGAAACCGCGCAGGGAGCGACCGATGCTTCACCCAGCCCCACGCCCATCCGCGCGGCAAACAACGGCAGGAAGCTCTTGGCGAATGCGGCGGCCGCCGTCATCGCGCACCAGATCGAAATACCTACTGCAAGAATCTTGCGGCGGCTGTAGCGGTCGGCGAGCCAGCCGATGGGCACGGCGACGAAGACATAGAAGAGACCGAACGCCGGCCCCATGATGAGCCCGACCTGGAAATCGCTCAGCTGCAGATCCTGCTTGATCCATTGAATCAGCAGGCTCGGCAGGAAGCGATCGATGTAGGAAACGATCTGCGTGAGCAGCAGCAGCAACACCACATACCACGCATAGCGCGTCGTCCGCTGTTCGAGCTGGCGGGGATCGCGCGTATCCGGAATTGTAGATGTCGTTACTGTCACTTACGAAATTCCTACCCAGTGAGGCGATTCGATCCGAACTGCCTGGTTGAAGCAAACGATATGAATTTTCCGGTTCTGTGATTTTTTTTCACAGAACTCCGGGGTCGAAGCCGTCCGCACCCATGATTCCTGCGGCATTTGAAGCACTGAGAATGCAGGATTCGGGGCTTACGCCACGCACCCGTACAGCGCTTTTCGAGTTGCACAGCCTGTGAGTTCGGATAACATGATCCGGGTTGATCATGAGTTCGAACGACCGATGAGCCAGATCCGACGCCTGCCTTCCATGCAAACGCTGCGTGCTTTCGAAGCCGCGGCGCGGCATGAAAGTTATTCGGCGGCGGCGACCGAACTCGGCCTGACTCATGGCGCGATCAGCCATCGCATTCGCGAGCTCGAAGCCGATGTCGGGGTCTCTCTGTTTCGCCGCATGGGAAGAACGATGATTCCTACGCGCGAGGCCGTGACGCTTCTGGCGCAGGTTCGCGAGGCACTGAACGTGTTGCAGCGTGCGCTGCCGCCTTCCGCACGCGGGCAGACAAACAAACTCGTGATCAGCGTGCACCCCTCGCTCGCTACTCACTGGCTCGTTCCAAACATTGGCGCCTTTCTCCGGACCGAACCCCAGGCCGACATCGAGGTCCGCTCGACGGCGGAGCTCGGTGAGTTTCTGGGCCAGGGGGTCAACGTCGCCATCCGCTATGGCGCTGGCAACTGGCCCAATGCCGTCGGCGAACGTTTCTGCGGCGAAGTGCAGATTCCGGTCTGCACTCGGGAGTACGCACAGCGGCACAACCTTCGAACCCCTGCGGATCTGAAGAACTGCACCCTGCTTCGCCATTCGTGGCAGCCCTGGACACCTTGGTTGCGTGCGGCCGACGTGCGGCTGCGCGAACCAACACGGACTCTCATGCTCTCCGACTCTTCGATGCTGGTCGAAGCCGCTGCGGCTGGCGAAGGTGTCGCACTGGTGCGCGGCCTGATTGCGCGCGGCGCCATCCAGAGCGGCAGGCTCGTGCGTCTGTTCGACATCGCCATCGAGGACAGCTACTCGTACTACTTGCTTTGGCACGCGAACACGCGACTCAGCAGTGTCGGCACTGCGCTGCTCGAGTGGCTGCGTCGAACATCGGCAGCGCCGGCGACGGCCTCCCGAGAGCCCGTCGGCGAAGTTGAAACCAAGCGCGCAAACAAAGGCCGCTCCCGAAAGCGAACCGGCACGGCGAGCGAGAAATGACAGCGACTAGCATCGCCGTGCACAGACTACCGCCAACTCAGCTATTACAGCGCAGTGGTCGATCGATTTACATCCGATATTGCCTGAATGGATCGGCCGACCGGGCGAAGCGGTTGGAACTACCAACTGCAACAGCGCATCCGCTGGAACGCGCCAGTTGCAAATGCAATCGTGACATTGAACACTCCGAAGCCCCGAACCCTCGGTTCGGTTCCGATCTCCCTTTGAAACATCGCGACCTGAGCCGGGCACCCAGCAGGCGCGCATGGTTGGAAACATTGGTTGCGGTTGACCGTAACGCGCTGGTGAACAATCCCCGGCTATCGTTGTATGGAATAAAGCGTTGTGGGCAAAGGCGCGCAGCGATATCCGGATTCCCGAAGGTCATCGAAGTGAAAGAGCGCGCCGGGACACAACCAGCGCGGCGCGCCTTTCGCGTCTAGTTGAATTGGAGAAGCGATCTGATCGAGCCACGTACATTGTTTGCAAAGATCTGGGATCGGCACGTCGTCAGCGCACTCGACGGCGGCGTCGATCTGATTGCCATCGACCGGATCTTCCTGCACGAACGCACCGGCGCGGCTGCGTTGAATAGCCTCGCTGCGGCCGGCCGCCCCATTGCCGATGCTTCCCGCGTGTTTTGCGTGATGGATCACATCGTCGACACGCGGCCCGGCCGCGATGATCGAACTCTCATGCCCGGCGGTCAGGCGTTCATCACTGAGACGCGCGCGGCCGCGAAAGCCGCCGGCATCACGCTGTTCGATGTCACCGATCCCGATCAAGGCATCGTGCATGTCGTTTCTCCGGAGCTCGGCATCGTATTGCCCGGCTGCACCCTGATCGCCCCCGACAGTCACACGTGCACGCAAGGTGCGTTTGGCGCGCTCGCCTGGGGCATTGGCTCATCCGAAGCCGAGCACGCGATGGCCACCGGCACGCTGCGCGTCGCGCGGCCGAAGACGATGCGGATTACGTTCAAGGGAGCTTTGCCGGCAGGCGTCACACCGAAGGACATGATCCTTGCAGTGATCGCACGTTACGGCGCCGGCGGCGGTAAGAGTCATGCCGTGGAGTTCGCCGGCGATGCCGTCACCGCCCTCGACATGGAAGGTCGAATGACCCTATGCAATATGGCGACGGAGTTCTCGGCCATGACCGGGATGATCGCCCCTGACGAGAAAACCTTCGCGTGGATCGAGGAGCGACGTTACGCGCCTAGCGGCGCACAGCTCTCGCAAGCGTTGGCCGACTGGCGTTCCCTCCCGACTGATGCCGATGCGAAGTTCGATACAGAGATCGAAATCGATGCCTCGACGCTCGAACCGATGGTGAGCTGGGGAACCTCGCCCGAGCACAGTGTTGGCATCAACGGTGTCGTGCCGACGAAGGCGCCGGAACGCGCGCTTTCGTACATGGGCCTGTCTGCCGGACATCGTCTCGTCGGCACGCCGATCGACGCAGCGTTCATCGGCAGTTGCACCAACAGTCGCCTGTCGGATCTGCGCCGAGCGGCGGCGCTGTTGAAAGGCCGGCACGTTGCGACGGGCGTCAAAGCACTCTGCGTGCCCGGATCGATGTCCGTAAAGCGTGCGGCCGAAGCCGAAGGGCTCGACAAGATCTTCACGCAAGCCGGTTTCGAGTGGCGTGAGAGCGGCTGCTCGATGTGCTTCTACGCAGGCGGTGAAAGCTTCCCCGCC